>PVMK01188857.1_pt1 | contig 40836 bp, 36 predicted proteins | sample 1853481 | NCBI WGS metagenome assembly PVMK01 (sample SAMN08533507, study PRJNA380276) | Marine sediment metagenome, whole genome shotgun sequencing project.
GTGTGTGATACAATAAACCCATTGGGAAAAAGATTGATATTGTTTTTCTTTAATTCTTCGATTTTCTCTTTTCGTTTCTGAAGCAGATCGCTTGTTTTTTCCATATCCCTCATCTATTTTTAAACCCGTGAACGCCTATCCCGGACAAGCCGGTTGGAGCGAAGCGGAAACCCCGGTTTGGCGGGGAACCAAGCAGGCTTTTGATTTTCTGTTTGTCCGGAAATTCGATATTCGGATTTTGTTATCTCAAAGAGTTGTCTGTCTTGCTTAATTTTTTTGCTTCAAAATGCGCAAAAATTACAACTAAGATACTAAATCCAGATAAACCGGAAGTAACAAATAACAAGCATCAAATTACAAATAAATCCCAAATTACAATATCCAAATCTCAAATAAAATCAAAAGCCAAGTGTTTGATATTTTGAATTTCGGTCATTGTGATTTGTTTGGTATTTGTGATTTGTTTTTTGAAATTTTTTAATTGCGACAACTGACACCTTCAGTTCCTTATAACATGTTGTCAGAAAAAAATCCGATAAGCGCCTAATCTGGTTCAAGCACCTTGACTTTAATTGGAAACAACTTATTGTTACCTTTTTAAAGAGGCCTGCCTTTGTCACAGGCCGGTTTGATTCTGAGAGATTAGATTCTTTTGTCCATACGGCTTACCAAGAGAATGGCCGCAAAAAGCACTGTGATTCTCTCCGAGGCGTAGGCGCTACCCCTACGAGCCGGAGGCCAATAGATTGTATAAATTCCGATACAGTTAATTATCAGACATATTTTTTTAGGAGGAGGGTATAATGAGCATCAAAAAGCAATATCTAAAAACCAAACCGGTGTGTAAAGTTACTTTTCGGATTGCTGAAGAAATAGGAAATTCAGCCGGAACCGCCCATGTGGTCGGAGAATTTAACAACTGGGATTTTTTCTCGACGCCTATGAAAAAATTAAAAAAAGGGGCGTTTACAACAACTTTAAATCTGGAAAAAGGGCGGGAATACCAGTTTCGCTATTTGCTGGACAATAAGAACTGGGAAAATGATGCCGGTGCAGACAGATTTGTGGAGACACCATTTGGCGATAGTGAAAATTCAGTTATTGCGCTTTAATTCTGATAATAAACCACCACTTCCAGTGGCGGAACCCGGAAAGGTTCTACCGGCCCGGCGAGAAGACCGCAAAGTCATGGGAAATACGAAATTTGAAATGGTTCGACCAGCCGTTCGACAGGCTCACGGTCCTGACATAAAGAAGTCAAGTCACCGAACCTTCTTTTTTTAGCGGTTTTCCGACTTTTACTCGATGCGACAGCGGGCTGCAATCATTTGTTACGTTTTTGGCCTGATAAAACGGCTATTCGCAACAGGTTTAAGCCAAAAACTGGAACTAAATTTGCAGTTGCAGGGAATAATTCCATTTTTGCCTTGAGTCTCGAGCTTTGAACCCCGAACCTCTGAACCTCTGAACCCCGAACCCCTGAACCTCTGAATCCCGAACCTCTGAACCCCGAACCCTGGAATTGCTATAAAGTCCTTGTATTCTTCCCCAATTTTAGCGTAATGTCAAACGAACTTAGGGGCTTCGCTCCAATTGGCGTGTTGGAATATTCCATTTCCGGGGCAAATTCAGGAACCCAAAAAAACTCCTATGTTCTCAGTAGGTTGTAGAAATTCCGAGACGTTAACATCTGACCCTTTTCCATGCGGAGTCATGTCAAAACAGATACCCAGTGTAAATCCGTGAAATTCAGTGGTGAATTTTGTGTGATGAAAGACTGACCATGCGCTTAAAATTATCTTTCGGCAGGAATATTTTGTTTTCGGAGTTTGCAGAAAAGAGTCCTGTTCGTCTTGAGCCGGTTCTCAGGTCGGTCAAGGAAAGCCATCCGAAAATATACACAAGCTGGTGCGACGGCGACGGGCAGCTTCGCAGCTCTTTGCCGGTATTTGTAAACGGCGAACATATTCGTTATAAAGACGGCATGGAAACCGAGCTTCGCGACGGCGATGAGGTTTACATCGTCCCACTTATCGCAGGAGGATAATCAGCGCTGAAAACTCCTCGTATGACCTTTATTTAGACAGGATTTACCCGGCTTCGCTTAGTAAGCCGTTCGGCCAAGAGGCTCTCGACAGGCTATGCTAAGCTATGCCGAGGCAAGCAGGATTATCAGGATTTATTTTGGACTCGTATTTCTCTATCCTGTCCATCCAGTGGATCCTGTCAGAAAAATACCAACAAATCAAATATTAAGGAGAAAAAAATGGCAAACGGGTATATGGGTAAACTTTTAAATATCGATCTTACTACCGGCAGCATTGAAACCGAAGCGCTCAGCGAGAGCCTTTGCAAGGACTATATCGGCGGTTACGGTATCGGTGCCAGGCTTTTATATGACCGTATACCGGCCGGTGCCGATCCGCTGGGGCCGGACAATATCCTGGGATTTTTGACGGGACCGCTTACCGGCACGCCGGCCATCATTGGTTCCCGTTTTGTGGCCGTGGGCAAGTCACCCAAAACGGCCGGTGGCTGGGGCGATGCCAACTGCGGCGGCTATTTCGGGCCCCATCTCAAATTCGCCGGCTTTGACGGGGTGCTGTTCAACGGCATTGCAGCCAAACCGGTTTATTTGCTGATTAATGAAGGACAGGCAGAGCTTCTGGACGCCGGCGATCTCTGGGGCCGGGGCGTGACATCATTGGAGGATCTGCTGACAGAGCGCCACGGGAAAGATATCCAGATATGTTCCATCGGACCGGCCGGTGAAAAGCTGTCTTTGACCGCCTGTATTATGAACGATAAGGAACGCGCCGCCGGCCGCTCCGGGCTGGGCGCGGTCATGGGCTCCAAGAAACTAAAAGCGGTGGTGGTCAAAGGGAAAATGAAGGTTCCCCTGTATGATGGGGACAAAATGAAGGAACTCCGCAAAAAGTATCTCAAGGAGGCCACCGGTGCCTATACGGTACTCAACAAATACGGCACGGCCGGTATCACCCATGACGCCATCCTGAGCGGAGACGGGCCCGTCAAAAACTGGGGCGGCGCCGGAACAGCGGATTTTCCAACCGGGCCGAGCCGAAAAATCAGTGACGAGGCCGTCATCGGGCTGGAGAGCTACAAACCTTACGGCTGCTGGCGCTGCCCGATAGCCTGCGGCGGCAAAATTGCACAAAAAAGCGGCAAATTTGCCCTCGAGCTGAATGAGGGAATCGGCCACAAACCCGAATATGAAACCCTGGCAATGTTCGGCTCAAACCTGCTGAACGACGACCTGCCATCCATTGTCAAGATCAATGAAATTTGCAACAACTATGGTATGGACACCATTACGGTGGGCGCCACCATCGGCTATGCCATCGAATGTTACGAAAACGGCCTGATCAGCGCCGATGACACCGATGGGCTGGAAATGACCTGGGGCAATGCCGAATCCATTGTGGCAATGACGGAAAAAATCGGCAAGCGTGAGGGATTCGGAGAGGTGCTGGCGGACGGTGTCAAGAGCCGCCTGGGAGAAACTGGGTCAAAAGGGGTACCGAGTACGCAATCCACATTCAAGGTGAAGAAATACCGGCCCATGACCCTAAATTTATGCCCGGTCTGGCGATGACGTATTATTTGTGCGCCACACCCGGCCGTCACACCCAGGGTGGGGAACTGAATCCCGCTCCCGGACTCGAGCTGGAAGAACTCGATAAATATACCTATTCGGGCCATGCGGCCAATCATTTGAAACTGGTGGCGGTGATGGAAGTTTGCAATGCAGCAGGGCTATGCATGTTAGGTTATCTGAGTTATCCGATCCAGTCGATCCCGGAACAGCTTACCGCGGCCACCGGCTGGGAATTCGATATGGATAGCATGGTTGAAACCGGATTGAGAATTTTCACCATGCGCCATGCCTTCAACTTGCGGGAAGGGATCAATCCCCTGGCCCGCAACATGCCGGGACGGCTTGTGGGCGATCCCCCGCTCAGCGAGGGCAATGTAAAAAACATCACGGTGGATCTGAAGACCCTGTCCCGGGAATATCTCGAATTTATCGGATGGGATGTGGACAGCACAATCCCCGGCGATGAAAGTCTGCAGAAGCTGGGGATGGAATTTTTGATTGCCGATATGAAAAAGGCGAAGGTTCCCGGGCCGGCATGGTAAATAAGATGGGTTCAGAGTTCAAAGGTTCAGCGTTTGGGGTCAGCACCGCCGCCGGCCGCTGAAGAGGCCAGTTTGATCGAAAAAGAAGCTACATGGTATAAGGTGTCAGGAATTCGGCCTCCGGCCCATAGGGGCGGGGCCTACGCCCCGGCTAAAGATGCGGAAAATAAGAAAAGGTGCAGGAGGCACACCACAATTTTTTAAATAGACGTGTCATCCCGTAACAGCGGGGGCGTATGCATGCGATCTAATCTGATTCTTTTCGTACTCGTGAATCAGAATTTTATAAGGGAACGAGGGACGAGGACGATGGCGCTAACCAGCTGCGCTGTTGCTCAAAGAACTTAGGCGACTCATCCGACCTCTGTCTTCTGACTTCTGTCATCTGATCTCTGTCATCTGACTTCTGTTCTCTGTTCTCTGAACCCTTGAACCCTGAACCTGTGAACCCCTGAACCTTGAACCCTGAACCCCTGAACCCTTGAACCCTGAACCCTTGAACCCTGAACCTCTGAACTCTGAACCTTATAGCGCCCTATGGATATCGCAATAGAAGTCATTACCGCCGAAAAACGGATCCGTCCGTACATCAGGGAAACAATACTGGACTATTCCCCGTATTACAGCCGGCTGGCAGAGGCAAATGTTCACTTCAAGCTGGAAAATCTGCAGCACACCGGCTCCTTTAAATTAAGGGGCGCAATGAATAAGATGCTGTCGTTGACCCGGGCGCAGCAGGATCGGGGAGTAGTTACCGCCTCCACCGGCAATCATGGCGCTGCGGTCGCTTACAGCCTTGGGAAACTCGATGCCACGGGTATCGTTTTTGTACCGGAGAATGCCTCCCCCGGCAAAGTTCAGGCTATTGAAAGACTGGGAGCTGAGGTGCACCATTTCGGTGACGACACGGCCGACACCGAAGCTCACGCCCGCAAATTCGCCGAACAAAACGGCTTGACGTATATTTCCCCTTACAATGACTTTCAGGTCATCGGCGGCCAGGGTACCATTGCCGTTGAGCTTGTAAACGAATTGAACAAAATTGATACCGTCTTTATCGCACTGGGCGGCGGCGGATTGATTTCCGGCATCGCCGGTTATTTTAAATCAATTCACCCCGCAATGGAAATCATCGGTTGTTCACCGCAAAATTCCCAGGTGATGATCCGGTCGGTCGGCGCCGGTAAAATTCTCGAATTGCAGTCCCTGCCGACGATTTCCGACGGCACGGCGGGTGGAATCGAGCCGGGTGCCGTTACCTTCGATTTATGCCGTGAACTGGTGGATGATTATGAAACGGTGACCGAAAATGAAATCAGAGAAAGTCTGAGGGAATTTCTGCAAACACAGCACATGCTGATTGAAGGAGCCGCTGCGGTGGCTGTAGCCGCGATGGTAAAGCGGCGTGATCGCCTTGCCGGAAAAAATGTGGTTGTTATTATCTGCGGGGCAAATATCAGCCTTGAGACCTTGAAAACGGTCTTGTAGAAGACGAATGACGAAATCCGCATTCCGCAATCAAACAGGGAGGGGCATAGCCGTCAGGCTAAGAATATGGGTGGATGTTACATGAGAGAAATCTCAATTTACAAATTGCAAATATTTGTTTATTGAGATTTGTGATTTGCCGTCTAAAACATCAAAATGTTAACAATATATTCTTAGCCTGACGGCCATGGGCGGGGGACGTTTCAAATGAAGGTACTCGTGGTCAATCACCAGGAAGTGCAGCAATGGCTTCCCATGAGCGAATGCGTGGAGGCCATGGCAGATGTTTTTAAAATGCTGAGCCGCGGCAACGCTGTCAACCCGCTGCGAAACCTTATGTGGCTGCCGGATAAAAACGGTCTAATCGGCATGATGCCCGCATATCTGGGAGATTCCCAGGTGATGGGATTAAAAGCCATCAGTGTCTTCCCCGCAAATCATGCCACTGATTATGATTCCCACCAGGGAACGGTGATGTTGTTTGAAACACAAAACGGCCGCCTGCTGGCGATGATGGACGCGGGTAAAATAACCGCTATTCGCACCGCCGCTGTCAGCGGAGTTGCAACGCGATTACTTGCCAGAGATGATGCCGAAAATCTTGCAATTTTAGGATCAGGGGTACAGGCCAAAACCCACCTTGAAGCCATGCAGGTGGCACGCAAGATCAGACGTGTAAGGGTGTGGAGCCGCGAATTAAGCCACGCCCAAAAATTTGCCGATCTGGAGTCGACAGACCGCAACATTCCCATAAAGGCAGCTGATACCGTCGCAGAGGCAGTCCGTGGGGCCGACATCATCTGTACTGTGACATCAACAACCGAGCCGATACTGCAGGGGGCTATGATTTCACCGGGAACCCACATCAACGCAGTTGGATCCAGTGTCCCGTTTGCCAGAGAACTGGATACGGCGGCAGTGGTAAAATCAAACCTGTTTGTAGACCGGCGCGAATCCGTTCTCAACGAGGCCGGTGATTTTCTTTTCCCAAAAAAAGAAGGCGCCATAGATGACGTTCACATTCTGGCAGAGATCGGCGATATCCTTCTCGATAAAATTAAAGGCCGGGAGTCCAACAAAGATATTACCCTGTTTAAATCATTGGGCCTGGCAGTGGAGGATGTGGCGGCGGCCCATTTTATCTATCAAAAATTATTAAAAAATAATGAGGGCAAGTGGGTGGAGTTCGGCGCTCTGAAATCCGACTAGAAGGGGATGGTTCTATCTTCGGCCATTTTGTTGGGTTTCGCTGACAGCAAAAAATCGGCGGGTAAGTAGGTTGGGTAGAGGAACGAAACCCAACAAAAGATACCGGGATGCTCAACCCAACCTACGAATAAGCCGTGGCCGATGTTAGAACGAAACCTGAATAGAGTGCCTTCATAACCTCATCTATTAAAAAAAATCTCATTACGAATTTTGTAGAAACCCTATAATACAGGAGCTTCTCGATGCCCAGGACGATCAGCCCGTCATTCAAAGCAAAACGCATCACCAGAAGCTACGAGCAAACCATTAATGCCGCTCCCTCAAAAGTGTTTGATCTTCTCTGTCCGGTTAAAGAAGCTGAATTATTATCTGGAAAGCGGGAAAAAATTAAAGCGTTCGTAACGATTTAACTACTTAAAGGAATTAACCAAACCATGAACATCCAGGAACATCTCAACACTGCCAAACGCACTGGTGAGTTAGAATTTACTATTGAAGAAAGAAGGGACGATTGTGTTGTCAGCAGAATGCCCGTGGGAAAAGGAGCGCTCAATCCATTCGGTACCGTTCAGGCCGGGGCGATGCTCTGGTTTGCTGATGTGACTGCAACGGTGTTGGCCATCGGCACCTCTGAACTCGGAGAGAAGGGACAGGGCTTCCCATTGGCTATTAATCTAAATGCAAATCTGCTCAGCAATCAGCGCGGCGGGGAGATTTTCGCAGAAGCCCGGTTTGTCCGCAAAGGCAAACGGGTAACGGTTGTCAGAACGCGCGTGACCGGAGACGACGGCCGACTGCTGGCAGAAGTAACGACGACCCATGTCCCGGCGGCGTAGAATTGAATATTGAAGATTGACGATTGAAGATTTGTGGTGAACGCCGATTTTTATTCTAACATCGAAAACCTGGTCCTCTGGGCCAGTCGAAGATCCCGCCGTCGGGGGTCAGAGATAACTGGCTGTGCCTTGGAAATAATACAAAGTGTGGAGTGAACTAAAGTTATAAGTGATCTAAAGTTGATGTATCGCTTCGCTCTGTCGTTTATAAAATAAGATAGAATTCCTTAACTTTAGGCACTTTAGCTCACTTTAGTTCATTTTAGGCACTTATATTTAATAAAACAAACACTCCCTTTCAGGGAGGAATCAGTGCCGGGCCCTCTGAACCCGGGTATCTACTAAGCCTATGATAGAAAGGTAACCCTGAACGGTGAACTTTGAACCTGTGAACGCTTTTAAGACTATAAATGCCGGTCCATCTGACGCTGAGCTGCTTGTTGAACTTGGCAAGTTGTCATTTTATGAGGCCTTCTCGGAAGAAACGGCTCCGCCGGACATGGCGGACCATCTGCAGACGGCCTTTAAAATCGAAGACATTAAGACACAGCTGAAAAACGATCAGTCATTGTTTATTATCATTGAAACAGACGCTGCGGCTGCCGGCTACGCCTATCTGCATCCTGAAACCCCTCCGGACTGTGTTAAGGATCCCAATGCGATCCAATTGGTCCGTCTTTATTTACGCCGCAAGTATTATGCTCGCGACGTCGGGAACACATTGATGAAAGCATGTTTAGCAGAGGCTCTTTCAAGGGGATACCGTTCTGTCTGGCTAAGTTCCTGGGAATTAAACCACCGTGCCAATTCATTCTACAAAAAATGGAAATTCCAGATTGTCGGCCGCGCAAAATTCAAAGTCGGAAGCGACATCCAAAACGATTTTATTTTTGCGCGAAGAATTTAAATAAGGACCGGGAAGTAAATAAAATAAGGAATTCATCATGAAGATGCAGGTTAGCCTTAAAGCCCAACCGGAAGAGATAGCGGAGATTGAAACCAAAAAAACTATTAAGATTTTTTGGAAAGATATTCTGGCGGGTCAGGATGTAAATCCTTCGATATTTGAATGGCAGGAATTGATTGTGGATCAATACGTTCAGATCATGGATGAGGAAAAATACTGGTCCGGAACAGTGGAAACGAGGGTTTATGAGTTCGTTAAGAGTATCGCCCAGTTGTGCCGGGCCAGAATGACCACAAAACTGAAAAAAATATCAGTACAATTATCAACTATGAAAAAAGAGTTTACCGAATAATCGACGCTTGTTTGCAATTTCAGACCTCCTAATTTACTATGAAAATAGCTCATTTTATTTTGCAAAATTTATAACCACTTAACCAATCAACCAATCACACAATAAACGATATCTGAACTTTAGGCACTTTAGCTCATTTTAGTTCACTTTAGGCACTTATATTTACTATAGCAAACACCCCCTTTCAGGGAACCAGTGCCGGGCCCTCTGTATCCGGGTATCTACATCCTATAGATTATTGGAGCAATTACAGATGAAAACTACAGCCAAAGATGTGATGGCAACAAAATTTCATACGTTAAAGGCCGGCATTTCCATTGCAGAGGCTGTTTTGCAGTTTAAAAAAGCCGGTCAGGAAGAACAACAGAAAGTATTCGGCATGATGGTCACCGATGAGGATGAGCGTTTGATTGGCATGCTGTCCATGTATGACATCCTTCTTTTAATACGTCCGAAGCATATCCAGGTCTGGGGTATGATGGAGGATGTTGACGTTAACGGATTGGTGGATGTCGCCTGCCAAAAGGCCAAATCGATTCTCGTCGGAGATATCATGACGCCCGAGGTTGTGACGATAACGCCGGATACGCATTTGCTGGTGATATTAGACATCATGATCAAAAAACATATCCGGCGAATTCCGGTGGTGGAGGACGACAAGATCGAGGGGATTGTATATATATCCAATTTGTTTTATCATTTGCTTGACAGGCTGATATAGTGGAATAAACAAATGCCTAAAGTGACCTAAAATGCCTAAAATTAAGGAAACGCTACGCTCTATCTCTTTTTATAAAATTGACAGAATACCACAATTTTAGCTCATTTTAGTTCATTTTCCCAATTAAAATTATTTAATCATGACAATTGTTTTAAAAAAATTCGTGCTCGGCAAGCTGTCGGTGGAAGAAGCCATGCGCCGGCAGGTAGTCGGTCTTTCCCAAAAAGCCGCTATCGACCGGAGCATTAACTATATGATCAAATACAAAGTCAATGCGCTGTTGACGACGGACGGGGAGGATAAGCCCAGCGGTGTGGTTTCCAAAACCGATATAATGGGCGCCTATTATGCGGCCCTTCCCATCGACTCCCCTCTGGAACATATCATGAATGCACCGCCGCTTTTTTGCCGTGCCGATGATTCCCTTGATGCCGCTTTGAATCAGATGCGATCCCACTCAATTTACCGCATATATGTTTCGGCACCGGAAAGCGGCAGCGTGGTGGGGGTCCTCGCTTACCCGGATATCGTGGGTTTGCTGTACCGCTACTGTCACACCTGTGAATACAGCCAGTTTGGCAAAAAAAAAGCAAATCGAAACGAAGCGGGCATCGTGCGATACCGGGTTAGAGACGTCATGACCCAACCGGTGAAATCCTTTTCACAAAACGAGTCACTCATTCAGGTAATAGAAGGATTGTCGGCGTTTCGGTTCGGGGCGGTTCTTATCACCAACATTCACAATGAACCCGCCGGTGTTATTTCCAAGAGCGATTTGGCCCTGGCTTACAAACATGGCATCCCCACAGAAACAACCGCCGGCACCATCATGTCCACGCCCGTGCACGCCTGTGAAGAAAACGAATATCTGGAAATTGCCATCCAAAAAATGATTTTTACCGAAGTGCACCGTCTTTTTATATACCGGCAAGATCCGAAAAACATCGTCGGGGTTTTGTCTCTGTCGGATGCGGCCAGGCTGCTGTCAGGTTCCTGCCATGCCTGTGTCAGCAGTCGTATAAGGATAGATGAGCACAGCTAATTGTGGCGTCTCGTAATTATTATCGTTTCTTGAAAAATCCTTGAACCGGCTAATCTTACAGCGACACCTTTGGTTTAAGTGCGTTATCTACCTTGGTGGGAGCGGCTTTCAGCCGCGAAAATCGCAGTAGGAATGTGCTGCCGGCGTTTATCGCGGCTGAAAGCCGCTCCCACCAAGCAAAAGCCGTATTTTTTTGTAATATTTTAATTTGATGCCTTAGTAGCCGGCGTTTTAGCTTGGTCTGACCCCAGTTTCCGTCTGATTGTTTAGAAGGTAGAACCACTGAACTGTCATCTGGCCCGGAGAACCAGGGTTTCTGGATTAGACCTAAATTGAGCGTTTCAAATTTTTAAAAGGGGTGGTTTTGTCTTTTTCAGCCAACGCTGCCCGGTGCATAGGAGTCTCAATTGCTGCCAAGATCAACAATTATTTTGATTCTCTCCAGAATGATTGATCGCCGACCTTGGCTTGCCTGATCAGGCAATAGGTGACCCGGTAAGGCTTCCAGAAATAGGTCATCGTCCACAAAGCCCTTCAATGTGTTAATGATGAATTCTTTTAAATCAGCCTCTGAGTTTTTGATTTCCTCTATTATCTCGACTCTTCCATTAATTAAGTTGATGATGTCTTCCATATCATGGCTTACAAGATAATCTCCTTTTCCACGACCAAAGAATGCATCGAGCTTCGTCCCTAAAAAATACGGAGCCGTGACAATTTGAATTTCCAAATTTGGCTCTAATTTAATTGTTACTGAATTTTTTATTGCCGGCAGGTACCATCTGTTTGAGAAACCCAGAATATTCTCGTCGGTCGGCATAAGATCAATTATTACGTCGTCTATGTACCAACGGCAAATCGGATCCTCTTCTTGAATCTTCTGGAAAAAGCCTAATTCTATTAGCGTCTTCTCCAACCGATGATAAGCCACTACCGAGGCTGCTTCGACAATAATATCCACATCTCTTGTTGCTCTTACTTCGGGTTCTGCACTGTCTGTTATATGGAAACCTATGGCTGATCCACCAAGAAAGACTACTTTCGGTCTCAGCGGACCAAGCCTTTCGGCAACCTGCTTAATCATCTTGGTGTGAATTGAATGCTGCTTCATGCTTTACTATGTTTTTAAATTCTTGCCTGGATTTCTTTTATGGCAATTTTTCTTTCACGGGCCCGGCCATCGCGGACGGCATCGACGAGTGCAAGTAATTCATAGAGTTTTGGATCGACTTTACAGGCATGGGGAACCGAGCTGTAAAGAGGGGAAAATTCATAACCGCGCACTTGCCCTTCCGGGTCGGGCCAAACCGGCGGTGGCTCATCGGGTTGCATAATAAGCTCTTTTAAGGGCTGAGCAGCATAACCTGTTGGTATTCCTCGAGTAATGCCACCTCGATCAGGAGGATAAGCATATTTAACACCATGTATCAAGAATTCGAGTAAGTTGCTTTTAGCAGGAATTTTTCTGTGCATGTCCATTAGTTTGGCAGCAACGGCGCGCTTGACGCCGGCATGCACTTCCGAAGCACTCATAGACAGCTCATGTGATAGAGCAGGATAAGACCACTCAGAGCCATCCCGGACTACCAACTTTAACAGAATAAAAATATCTTGTGGTTTTAAAATCATGGCCTTATTCTATTCGCGAATCGCGAATTACGCAAGGGTTATTTTATAAAACCTTCTGATTCAACAGGTATAGGATTTTCTTTAACTCTCCACTGTGACAATTTCGTAATTGTAATAAGTCAAAATTCTCGAATTTCGATCTTATAACCTATTGAAATTATTAAGTGTGAAATTGTATTTTTGTGATTTCTGTGCCTTTTTGCGGCCATATCAACTGTGGGTTGTATCCTGAGGGTGGATTTTTGCGATTGTATAGGTTATAGTTTGCTTCGCTCACAATTGGAATAGTGGCCTCCGGCTCGTAGGATAACGCCTACGCCTCGGAGAGAACAATGGAATGATGGCCTCCGGCTCATAGAGCCTACGCCTCGGAGAGAATATTGGTACCATTGGTGTTCCATCTGGTTGAAAAATAACATTCCATCATTCCATGTAGGCGGCATAAAACCAGTATCGCTAAAAGATGCATGATTTCAATATATTATAGAAATTCCGAGACGTAATTCTTATGCTGCTCAAAAGCCTATTTAAACACTGGACCTACCAGGTATTTTCTCCCGGCACGGTGCTGCGCGAAAAATATGAAGCATTCAAATCGCTTCTGGAAAGCGACAAATGCGCCCATGAGGTGATGGCCGAATTAGAGGAAATATACCATAACCAAATTAAAGTTGATTTTAAGGTCATCGAAACTAAATATGAGCAATTTTCCGCCTGCGTTTTACAAATCATCGATAATTTACTTGAAATGTGCCCCACGCGTTACCAGAGCTTGCAAGACTATTTCAAAAAGTTCGATTCTTACGTTCGCTTTATGATGGCACCGCCGGAGTATGACTTTGCGCCGCCGTTTACATATTCTTTGGCAGAAATACCTTCAGAAGGGCTCAAGCCGGCCGGCGGCAAGGCATTTAATCTTGCAACCATTGGCCGTGAACTGCAAATGCCCATACCGGCGGGATTTGTCATCACCACCAATGCATTTTATTATTTCATAGAATTTAATAATCTCAGAAACTTGATCGATGCCAGGCTCGCAAGACTCGATATCAATTCTACCGCCTCCCTCGATGCCGTTTCCCAGGAGCTTATGGAAGCATTCATAAGCGCTCAAATCCCGCCGGATATCGAAGAAGCAACCCGCTCTGCATTTAAGACCCTGCAAAAAACAAGCGGATTGAACACAAAGGTCGCCATGCGCAGCAGCGCGGTGGGAGAGGATACGCACTCATCCTTTGCAGGTCAGTACAGAACCATCGTAAATGTAAAGGAAGACGCTATTTTTGATACCTATAAAAAAGTTATCGCCAGCAAATATTCATCCAGTGCCATATACTACCGTATTAATTACGGACTTTCAGATATTGAAACACCCATGGCGGTTCTGGTCCTGGAAATGATAAATGCAGAAGCAAACGGGATTATATATACCGAAAATATCGAGGAGCACGCGGCGGACCAATTGAAAATTCACGCCACGTGGGGTCTCGGCGAGTTATTGGTCAGTGGCGAAGTATCACCTGACATCATCACCGTGTCAAAAGATGAAAAACTGGAAATCGTGGACAAAAAAATCGCGGTTAAAACCAAACAGATGATCAATTCACCCAATGGAATGACCGAGGTAATGCCGCTTGAGGGTGATAAAAAGAGTTTGCCCTCACTGACCGACCAGTCTGCGCTGGTTTTGGCTGAATGGGGGCCTGCAACTCGAAGCCTATTTTAAGGGACCCCAGGATATTGAATGGTGTATAGATGAAAAGGGCCGGCTCTTTGTAATGCAATCAAGACCCTTACGGACGGGAGAAGAAAATCCAGCCCAAAATCTTGAATGTAATTTTGAAAATTTTGAAAATACTAAAATCGTTTCCGGCGGTGACATGGCATCCGCCGGCATCGGAGCCGGCCGGGTATTTAAACTCGACCATACATCCAGCCTTGAAAACCTGCCCCAAGGGGCGGTTCTGGTTGCCAAAAATGCTTCACCGAACTATGTCAAAGTTATGAACAAGCTCAGTGCAGTGGTAACCGACACGGGAAGTACGGCCGGGCATTTTTCATCGGTTGCCCGTGAATTCGGCATTCCCGCCTTGGTTAACACAGGCATTGCCACCACTAAATTAGCCCAGGGGCAAGAAGTGACCGTCCATGCCGACGGCAAAGCGGTTTATGATGGTATCTTGCAACCGATGCTGGATAGTCCCTGCGCCCGCAGGGATCTTATTTCAGACAGCCCCTTTATGCGTAGAATGAAATCTATTATGAGCTTTATTTCTCCCTTGGAGCTCGTTGACACCGCAGCTGATAACTTCACGCCGGAAGGATGCAGATCGCTGCATGATATCATTCGCTTCTGCCATGAAAAAGCCGTGCAGGAAATGTTTCACATCGGCGATCGGCGAATAAGAAAGATCGGCGGCGCAAAAAAATTTACTTCTGAAATACCCATGTTGTTTTATGTGCTCGATGTCGGCGGCGGGTTGAAAGAAAATCCGATCGACAAAAAAAACGTCACCTTAAAGGAAATACGCAACGTCCCCTTGAAAGCGCTAATGAAGGGCCTGGGCCATCCTGAAATTCGCTGGGGCGACTTTACCCATTTTGACTGGGCCGAACACGATAAAATTGTGATGAGCGGCGGAATTATCAGTCCGGAAGCCGCCATGTTCGCCAGTCACGCCGTTTTGTCCTATGATTACATGAATCTGAACCTGCGCTTCGGCTATCATTTTGTAATTGTCGACACTCTTTGTTCAGATCAAGCAGAAGATAACTATATCCTGTTTCGGTTTTCCGGAGGAGGCGCCGACTTTTACAAAAGAATGCTGAGAGCTGATTTCCTGAACGAGGTTCTGCACCGCATTGGATTTGAGGTGAATAGAAAAAGCGATCTAGTCGACGCCCAGGTCAAAGGTGAGCCCAATGACACCATTGAATTAAAATTGGACCTGGTCGGCCGCCTGCTGGGCGCAACCCGTTTAATGGATATGTATCTTAAAGATGAATCGATGGTTGAAGGGTTTGCCGAAGATTTTATGAACGGCAGGTACCATTTTGCGACGATTGACGAATGATGAATGTCGAATTAAGGAATGCTATCCTTTTCAAAGCCATTAGAATCATAATGATGGAGCGAAGCGACTTCCATCATTTGTCATTCGTCATTCGTCATTCGTCATTCCTTTAGGAGTACTATGTCCAACTACCAACTTACATGGATAACACAACAGCTTGCGGTCGGTCACGCGCCCATGTCCTATGCGGATTTGGATTCTATTAAAGAGCAGGGCATCGATGCCATCGCAAATTTGTGCGGTGAATTTTGTGATCTGCACGAAATTGAGGAAGACTCCGGCTTTGAAGTTTACTACCTTCCGATTCCGGACGAGAGTGCTCCGAATATGGAGGACATGGAAAAAGCACTGGCGTGGCTGGATGAGGCAATCTATCTGGGCAAAAAGATTCTGGTCCACTGCCGCCACGGTATCGGCCGCACCGGCACCTTTGTGACTTCCTACCTGCTTAGAAAAGGACTGGGATTAAAAGTTGCGGAAAAAAAATTGAAAGGCACCCGCGCAAATCCCACCAATTACAGCCAATGGCGGCTGTTGAAAAAATACAGTAAAAAATCGGGGATACTGAAAATCAGAGAACCATCTCTGGAAAATAATAATATCGTTGATTTAAGCACTTATTTTGCAGAGTATGAAGCCCTGGTTCGAAAAACCACGGAAGACATCAAAGGAGTTAAAGAATCCTTTCCCGGCATATTAAGCTGCGGAAGTGAAACCGAAAGCTGCTGCTTTCGGTATTTTGAAATGCCGTTAATCGAGGCTATTTACCTGAGTAACAAAATGAACCGTACCCTGAATGCCGATCTGAGAACCGGAGTAATTCACGATGCAGTCAAAGTCGGCCAGGAGATCAGAAAAATTAAAACCCGTTTGCCGGAAAAAGAAAGAAGTAACGAGGAGAATAAAGAAGCGCTGGCGGAAGCATACGCCCCGGAAGGGATCCGGTGCCCGCTGAACAGAGAGAATCGGTGTTCGCTTTATCAATACCGCCCGCTAAGCTGCAGAATACAGGGTTTGCCCGACGGCGTGATTAAGTTTGATCAAATTACCTCCATGTTGCGGGATCTGTCTCGCAGCATTTTTTTCTCATTTTCAGGAATGTTTCTCGATGACGGGCATCTGTTTTTTTCCCTGGCCAACGTGGTTTCAGGGAAGTTCGTCCAGGAATATTTTTACTACCTGGCACGTATTCAGAAAGAATGAAAAGAAAGGTGAAAGGTAAAGGGATTTGAATGCGGAATTCGGAATGGGGAATGCGGAATGATGTAAAGAGAAGTTGGGAAGAAGGGAAGAAGGGAAACTGGGAAGCTCAAGGCTGAAAGCTCAAAGCTCAAAGGAAAGATTAAGGGCAGGGGCGCAGGGCATGGGGATTTGAATGCGGAATTCGGAATGGGGAATGCGGAATGATGTAAAGAGAAGCTGGGAAGCTAGGAAGCTGGGATGTTGGGAGGCTGGGAAGTTGGGAGGGTGAAGGCCGGAAGCTCAAGGCTGAAGGCTCAAAGGAAGAACTACTTGAGCAAGTTAGTTCGCTTCGCTCACAACCTGTCGAGAGCCTCTATGTCGTGCGATTGGAATGATGGAACAATTATTCCATTTTCGGGGCAAATTCGGAAGACCCAAAAAACCTCTATATTTTCAGCAGGTTGTAGAGACTCCGAGATGTTAAATTGGTATACGGCCCATCCTGAACAGCAAAGTACACCGCCTTATTTCAAACCCTCATAAAATCGGCTGCCATCCTTTCAGCTTTGAGCTTTGAGCCTTCAGCTTTGAGCTTCCTGCTTCCTGCTTTCAGCCTTGTGCCTTCTTACCTGCCAGCACACCGGCAACCTTCTCCTCCAATTCGTCGTTGTCGATCGGTTTGACGCAATACTCACTTGCCCCCAGCTTTAACGCCGCCTGTGCCGTCTCCAGGGTAGGATATCCGGTGAGCATAACAGCGCGCATTGAAGGCGTTATTTTTTTTAATTCCTGCAAAACTTCCACACCGCTTATCTTTTTTAATTTGATATCCAATATAGCCAGGTCCACGGGATTGGAGCGGGCATAACTCAACGCTTCTTCCTCTTCGGTAAACCCGACAATCTCGCGTCCGTTCTGCCGCAAAATACGCTTGATGAGCTTAACCGCATCCAGCACATCATCCAGTACCAATATTCTTACCATTTTAAATCTCCCGGGCAAAAGCAGCGGGCAGTCTAATCAGATATAATCACATCAAATGGACGACCTGTTATTGCCTATGAACCTCCCCGCGGCAAGCCGCGGATTATCTTTAAAGGTAAAATTAATTTTATTGCAGCCCCGCTGAGCGGGATTTCCGCTTCGCTACAACAAGCTGCGGGGATTTAAACCCTGTAGATTTCGCATCGTTCTTAAAGTGATTAGAATAATCCGTGTAATCTGCGAATTCTGCGGATTAATGTTGCCAATCCAAAATGCAGTGCTTTTGGGACAAAGCACTAATCCTCCAGAGGGCGAAAACAATCCTGGGGAAAGCGGTGGGTGCCCTTTTCGTCCAGACTGATTTCAACCAGTGCATCCGGATCGTTTATCGTCATGTCGGGGTCGGTTATAATTCCATGGGAACCCACGTATTGATCCATATAACTTTCCCAGCCCTCGTCATCTGATTTTTGGTAGATCTCAACCCGCTGTCCCTTACGAAAAACCATTGCCTCTCTCCTCTAAAGTTTTAATCTTAAAACTGGTTAGATAGTAATCGTTCAGCCACAAAGGCACTAAGCCACAAAGATTATAATATAATCCTAATGATGCCGTTTTTAGCAAGAGCCACGTTAAAAAAAATCTAAACTTCATATTCCTTTTTTTGTGCCTTCGTGGCTGAGTGGCTGAACTTTTACGGTTCGTGAAAATGAAAAGCGAAGAATTGACTGCCATTTCCGCCTCTTGCTGAAAGACCACAAGCACTAAACATAAAAACGACAGTATGCCTTAAATATTCAATATTCAATCGAAAATCTTAAATTATATTTCCGGCGGTTTGCTGCTGTCAAACACAACTACTTTTTTCCTGGCGCACTTCTCGCAAAGGGCATGGCCGGCGGTGACCTGAGCAACCGAGCCGGTTTTTTTTCTGATGTAATCAAGGTACTTGGCGGGTCCCAAGACAGTGCCGCAGCTTTCGCAAAACAACAGTTTCTGGCGATTTAAGACGATCCCGCAAAGCGAAAGGATTCTTTCCCCCTCGCGATCTTCGATGCGCATGGCACCATTGGCACAATTTTCAGCGCAGGCACCGCAGGCAATGCACCGTTCTTCGGTCAGCCTGAAATCCGTTTTGACCGGGTGATCGAAGTTCAGATATCCCATCTGAAGGGCGTCTATTCCCATTTTGTCACGGCATACTTTGACACAATCGCCGCAACGGCGACAGATATCGCATCGCAGGCATCGCCGTGCTTCTTCCCTTACCATATTTTCCGAATAACCCAACTCCACCTGCTGAAATGTTGTCCGCCTCCGATCGATATTCAACAGCGGCATTTCCGGCCTTTTCAGGACCATCTTGGTGCTGGCAGGAACCTCGATCCAATCGGTCCTGGCACGGCGCACCGGAACCGGCGGCATTTTGGGCTGGGGTATCCCGGACAAATAACGATCTATTGAATCGGCGGCTTTTTTACCACCGCCAATGGCCTCAATGACCGTGGCGGGTCCTAAAACCGCGTCACCGGCTGCAAAAACACCTGGCATGTCGGTTTCCATGCTGGCCATCCTGACATCAATGGTGCTGCGGCGTGTCCATTTAAGGTCGGAAAATTCCGCCATGCAGTCGGCGTCAACTGCCTGTCCGATTGCCGGAATCACCGCATCTACCTCCATCAGAAAATCGCTTCCCAGGACGGGCACCGGGGACTTACGGTCACTGCCTTCCCGGGCAACCATCTCCGCCCGCAGGCATTTCATGGCCGTCACCTGTCCGTTATCTCCCACAACTTCAACCGGAACTGTTAAAAACGATATTTTAACGTCTTCTTCCTCCGCCTGTTCCACTTCTTCTTCGTCAGCCGGCATTTCCGTACGTGTCCGGCGGTAGGCGATGGTCACCTCTTCACAGCCCAGTCGCATGCAGGTCCTGGCCACGTCAATGGCCACATTGCCCCCTCCGATCACAACGACTTTTTTGCCCGGTATGTGCCGATCACCAAGTGCCACCGCTCTCAATATCTGGATAGCATCGATCACCTGGGGAAAGTCTTTTTCTCCGGGCATGCCCAGCTTAAAAGAATTGTGCGCACCCACGGCCAGAAAAAATGCTTCAAATCCATCTTTTTTTAATGATTCCAGGGAAACATCCTGGCCGAATCTGGTGTTGAACACAAATTCAACGCCAAGATCCTCGATCATCGCAACCTCCCGGTCGATGACTTCCCGGGGAAGGCGATACCGCGGAATGCCCACCATCATCATCCCGCCGGCCATTGGTAACGCCTCTATCACTCTAACGCCGTATCCTTTGAGGGCTAAATAGTAGGCCGCCGTCAAGCCGGCCGGACCGGCACCGATGATACAGACCTTCTTGTTCTTATCCGGTTGCTTTGGCGGATTTTTATACTGTCTTTCAGAAAAAGCCCGTTCGGCGGCAAATGCTTTCAGGAATTTTATGGATATAGGGGGTATCGATTCGCCCTCTGACACACATAAATTCACAGGGCCGGGTGCAAACAAGCCCGCACACCCAGGGAAACGGGTTGTCCTGTCGGATGACATCGATGGCCTCGACATCGCGCCCGTGACCGATAAGGGTGACATAAGTAGGTACGTCGATGCCGGCCGGACAGGCCATCTGGCACGGTGCGGGTGCCAGTAAAACGCAGTCTCCGGTGGTACAGTTATGGGTGTCTATGTGGCTGATAAACACTTCCCGGTATTCATCCACTGCAGATTTGACGAGAGTCCCGGTTTCAATGCCGGCATCGTCCTTACCCCCATCAATTAACTCCTGCGCCAGGGATTCAACCGCAGGAAGATGATCATCTCCGGCTCGGCCCCAGGCGATATCATAAAAGAGCTCGTGGAGTTCTTCGGCAATCCGCCGGCTTTTCGGGTTTGTCAGGCGATTGGAATTCAGGGTTTCCTCTAACCGGGTCATGGTATTGCTGACCGGACATGATGTTGCGGGCATGATGTTCTTCCTTGTAAATGCCTCCAGAGAAACACTTCCGTGCTTGTGGAGGCCAATTTGGTTGATTGAGTTGATTAAGTTAATTGAGTTTATTGAGTTTATTGGAGTGATTAAGTTAATTAGGTTGATTGAGTTGATTAAATAGACGGAATTTTTTCACTTAATCAGCCCCAAGTTTTTTCCCACTCAACCAATCAACTGGCTTTATCTAATCAACTATTCAACCAGTCAACTTAATCAACCCCAATTTTTTTCCAGTCAACTAATCAACTTTGTTTCATTTACCCGGTTTGCCGCCATAGGTCCTGGCCAGGTGCGGGGCGGTGATCCGAAGATTTCGCCTTGAATACAGCTTGGCACACGTGGGGCAATGCTGGTGTTGTTCTTTTTCATCCGGGTGACCACTTTCGCTGTCTTTTACATGTTCCAAAAACCGGGTGGTGGCATAATACCGGCCGCAGATTTCGCATCTCTCAAGGGGGTGTTTTCCGATGATCTCATCTCTGATCATAATCGTTCTGACGTTTTCGCTGTCCCGGGAGAAAATTGCGCCGGTGGGACAGATGTTGGTGCAGGTACCGCATCCGATACAGCTGCCATCTTCGGAAGGAACCACATACTGCATACCCTCTCTTCTAACCATCGTCAGGGCCTTGGCCCCGATGATATCGGAACAGACCCGCACACAAAGTCGGCAGCGAATACAGCCGTCGGGTTTTAACCCGGTGGTCAGCCCAAATTCCATTCCAATTTTGTGAATCGCTTCGGAGCGGGGTGCCATTTTTAACAGGTTGCCGATGGCTTCGTTCCTCAATTGGTGTACCATGGCACTTTCTGTTGTTATTTCCATGCCTTGCCGGGTTTTTGCCGCGCACGAAAGCCGGGTGCGCGGCGGCTTTCCGTCTTGCTTGATTTCCACCACACATAGTTTGCATGACGCCGCCGGTGTGAGGGCACGATGAAAACATAGACTCGGGACTTTAACACCCTTCTCCTGTAATACCAGAAGCAGCCGTTGGCCTTCTTCAACCTCATAGTCCTGCCCATCAATTTTTATTTTAACCATAACGGTAATTCCTTCCAGGGATTCAGTTCTTTCATTCTAAGCTCCCGACCTGACACTTCGTATGAAACTCCGCCTGGCCTGAACAGTGAAAAGATTGAACGTCGAACATCGAACGTCCAACATCGAACGTCGAATATTGATGACGCTACGCTTTATCGATTTTAAAACAAGTGAACCGCAAAATTTCGAAGGGTAGATTCGCTCGCGCAGCGCTTCCAGCACGTAAGCTCCTATCCCGTATGCTTACAGGCCGGAGGCGCAGGCGTTTGCGCCACGTGTTGCTCAGTCTTTTTTTAAATTGACAGAATACATTATTCGATGTTGGACGTTCAATGTTCGATGTTCATTTTTCAGTTAACCCCTCTACATTGCCAAAGTTTCTTCTACGATCAAACTGGACGCTCGCGGCCAGAGGCGGTGCTTATATGAACCTACAAAGTTTCTCTTCCGATCAAATTGGCCGCTTCAGCTACCAGCGGCTCGACTGACACCTGAAACCTGACACCTGAACCCCCATTTTACGGCACCTTTGAATTTACGCTCCTACCAGGATCTCGTCGGATTAACAGTCTTAAGGGCCTAAGCCATCACCACATCTTGGGAGGCATTCGTCCAAAATCGGTCCGGATCGCCCTGGGCTGCTCCGCCTTTTTGACGCATTCGGGGCAGATGGCATCGACAAGCTTCAGGCCTTTGGGCTTGTATGCTTTTTCACTGATGCGCTCCAGGTATTTTTTAGGTGCAAATGGACGACCGCACTGCTTGCACGGTTCAAGCGTAAAGCGTGCCAGGACCTGTCCCCAGGTGTATATTTTTCTTTCATTGCCCCGGTCTTCGACTTTAATTGCGCCGGTGGGGCATACCTGGGCACAGGAGCCACAGCCGATACAATATTCCGAGAGCCGTTCAAAATCGGTGGTAATTTTGCGTTCATAGCCGCGGTTTACCCAGCACAGCGCATAAGCGCCGATTTTATCCCGGCAGACTCGCACACAGCGACCGCAGCGCACGCAATCGTCATTTTCACCGGTCAGGAAACGACTGGTCACCACACCGCATTTGGCGGCCAGATCGAGGAGTTCTTTGGAGTAAGGCGAGCGTCCCAGAAGCAGCTCTATAATCAGGCGGCGATTTTTTTGGATCCGTTCGGTTTCAGTTTCCACCACCAAGCCCTCTTTGACCTCCTGGATGCAGGAAACGCGAATACCGTGCCTCAGCGATCCGCTGACCTCGACAACGCAGAGTCGGCAACTGCCCTCAGGCTCCAGAGCTTCATGATAGCACAGGGTCGGTATAAAGATACCTTCGGCGGTGGCGGCTTCCAGCACGGTCATTCCCGCTGGTGATTGTATTTCTTTACCATTTATTGTGAGATTGATCATATTGGGCATGAATGGCTCTCCCTATCCTTTGCGAACCGCACCGAATTTACATTTTTCATAACAGACGCGGCATTTAACGCATTTATCCTGGTCGATATAGTGGGGTTCCTTCTTTTCGCCGGTAACCGCACCGGTGGGACAGTTCCGGGCACAGACGGTGCATCCGGTACAGATAGCTTCATCAATGGTGAAGGTTGTCAGTTCCTTGCACACCCCGGCAGGACAGCGCTTGTCATTGATGTGGGCATCGTATTCATCCCGGAAATAGCGCAGGGTGGACAACACCGGGTTGGGCGCACTTTTACCGAGAGCACAAAGAGAGGTGTCATTAAGCACGAATGACAATTCCTCCAGCAACCCGATGTGCGCCTGGGTTCCCTTGCCTTCCGTGATCTCGGTCAGCAACCGCACCATCTGGGTCACACCTTCCCGGCAGGGAGTACATTGGCCGCAGCTTTCATCCATACAGAATTTCAGAAAATAGTTGGACATATCCACCATGCAGGTGTCCTCGTCTAAAACGATCATGCCGCCGGACCCCATCATGGAACCTGCCTGGGAAAGATGTTCATAATCCACCGGCATATCCAGATGGCTGGCAGGAATGCAGCCGCCGGACGGTCCTCCGGTTTGAACGGCTTTAAATTCTTTTTTCCCGGGGATACCACCGCCGATTTCATAAATGATATCCCTCAGCGGGATACCCATGGGGACTTCCACCAGTCCGGTGTTGTTGATTTTGCCCACCAGGGAAAATATCTTGGTGCCCTTGCTCTCTTCACTGCCGATCTGTGAATACCATTTTGCACCGTTTGCGATGATCAACGGCACGTTGGCCCAGGTTTCCACATTGTTCAGATTGCTGGGCTTGCCCCAGAGTCCGCGATCGGTGGTGTGCACATATTTCGGCCGCGGTTCTCCCGCCTTATCTTCAATAGATGTCATCAGGGCCGTTGACTCCCCGCAGACAAAGGCGCCGGCACCGAGCACGACCTTGATATCAAAATTAAACCGGGTGCCGAAAATATTTTCCCCCAGGTAGTTATGTTCCCGTGCCTGGTCAAGGGCCAGGCGAAGTCGATCGACCGCCAGGGGATATTCAGCCCGTATGTATACGTACCCCTCGCTGGAGCCGATGGCATATGCGCCGATGATCATGCCCTCGATAACCACATGGGGGTTGCCTTCGACGATGGAGCGATCCATAAAGGCACCGGGATCACCTTCATCGGCGTTGCACAGCACATACCTGGTTTTACCGGGTGCCCGGCGGCAGCTTTCCCACTTGATACCGGTGGGGAACCCGCCTCCGCCCCGGCCCCGCAAACCTGAGCTTTTAATAATTTGAATTATTTCATCCGGTTCCGTTTCCAACGCCTTGCCGGCGGCCGTATACCCGCCGGTAGCAATGTACTCATCGATGGATTCCGGGTCTATGCGTCCGCAATTGGCCAGCACCAGCTTTTGCTGCTTGCTGTGAAAGGCATGGTAGTCATCCTTGACCAGCCATTTGTCGATAGGCTGACCGCCAATGATATGCTCATCGACAATTTTTTTCACCTTTTCCGGGGTGACAAACTGGTAGGTTTCCGTTTCACCATTGATGCTGACATCGACCAGGACATCTTTGGCACAAAAACCCCGGCAGCCCACCTTGTGAGTGCGCGGCGTGTACTTTGCCGTCAACCCGGTTTGGACCAGGTCGTGTTCAAAGGCTTCTATGACCTTATATCCTCCGGCGGCAACCCCGCCGGTTCCGGTACAGATGCTGATGACGATTTCCTTGGTGTCTTGTGAGTTCATCCTTATTTACTCCATCACTTCAGAACTACCGTATAACAAATATTCAACCAACATTATCGATCGGCTCTAGCCAACCTACTAAAATCCTGATTTTTAGTTCAAGAATTACTTAACCCTGAAGCGCTGATACCTCGTCTGAGAAACCTTTGCGATCAAATTTGGGACTTCGATCGCAGAACTTTGATTGAACAGCGAACAGATTGAACGTCGAACATCGAACGTCGAATTATGAAACTACGCCAAGATGGCATAGCTTCTTTTTCGATTAGACTGGTAGCCTTTGGCGACCAGCGGCGGCGTTCGTCTGAGAAACCTCGTTTCTTATAATGATGAATCCAGCTCCGCTGGCGGTTTAGCTGAACTCTGAATCCTAAGCCTTGAACCCCTGAATGCTATTTGTATTTTGTCAGAAGTGGCCCCACCTGTTTGGGGGTCACCTTGCCGTGGGTATCTTCATTAACAACGACAGCCGGCGCCAGGCTGCAGGCACCGATGCAGCGAACCTCTTCCAGCGAAAAATTCATATCGTCGGTACTTTCTCCCGCGTTAATTTCCAGCACGCGCTCCATTTCATTCATCACTTTCCCGGCACCCTTGACATGACAGGCAGTTCCCAGGCACACACAAATCTCGTTTTTGCCTTTGGGTTTGAGACTGAACCGGTTATAAAAGTTGACAATACTGTAGATCTGGGTGATCGGAATCCCCGTTTTCTTGGAGATGTACCTTAACTCTTCTTCCGGCAGATAATGAAAATGATTCTGCACTTCATGAAGAATTCCGATGAGATTGCCTTTTATTTCCGGAAATTTTGACAGGATGGAATTGACAGTGGCGACATCCATTAATCATATCCCTCTATAAAAACCCTGGGGTTCTAGGTTCAGGGTTCAAGGGTTCGGGTTCAACGTTCAGTCCTGTCGCTGGCCGCCGAAGCGACCGGTTTGATCGAAAAAGAAACTCCAGCATGACAAATGTCGAATGTCGATTGATCCGCCGAAGGCGGATCGAATTAAGGAATTCTTTCTATTTTATTTGTTAAAAAAAGAGCAAAGCGAAGCGACATCCACAATTCGTCAATCATCATTCATCATTCCATGTAGTTTCATAGGGGCTACATGGTATAGCGTATAAGGTTGATGGCGCAGGAGGCACACCACAATTTTTTAAATAGACGTGTCATCCCGTAACAGCGGGGGCGTATGCATGCGATCTAATCTGATTCTTTTCGTCCTCGTCCTCCTGCTCGTCCTCGTGAATCAGAATTTTATAGTGAACGAGGGACAACGACGAAGGCGCTAGCAGCTGCGCCGTTGCTCAAAGAACTAAAACGGCTCATCTGACCTCTGATCTATGACCCCTGTCTTCTGCCCTCCGACCTCTGTCTTCTGTCATCTGACCTCTGCTCTCCGACCTCTGCCCTCTGATCTCCGACCTCTGTCATCTGTCTTCTGACCTCTGTCATCTGCCATCTGTCATCTGACCTCTGTCATCTGTTCTCCGAACCTTTGAACCTTGAACCCTGAACCCAGAACCTGTTTTATTATTCCAGGTGCGCCGCCCCTTTGGTGGACGCCATGGCCCGGGCATACCGCTCACGTTTGACCAGCGGCATCTCTTCTGTTTTGCCGAATTGCAGACAGTGAGTGGTACAGATCGTGACACAGGCCGGCCGAAGCCCCTCATCAATCCGGTCCATGCAGTAATCACACTTGACCACTTTGCCGATTTCCGGATTCCACTGGGGCGCCCCCCAGGGGACAGGCGGAAATACAGGTTTTGCACCCCACACACAAATTGTGGTCTACAAAGACGATGCCGTCTTTTTCCCTGCGCTGCATGGCGCCGGTGGGGCAGGCGGAAACACACCAGGGGTTCTCACAGTGAAAACAAGGCATAAAGATAAACGATGCCCGGGGCCGACCGTTGAAAAATTTAGGGCCCACCTGAATGATCTGGCAGGGTCTTGTCTCGGCCGGCAGCATTTTATTGCTCTTGCATTGGATTTCGCATGAATGACACCCAATGCACTTTTGCTGGTCCTGCAGCATAAAATATTTACTCATTATTAACCTCCACAAAATCGTTTGCGATTTTATATATTGAATAGTTGTAGATGCCGCTCGCGCAGCGCTTCCAGCCCGTAGGCTTACAGGCCGGAGGCGCAGGTACTTGCGTCGCGTGTCGCTCCGTCATTTCTACAACCGTTTTAAAAATGATAGCATTCCTTAAATTCGTCATTCGTCATTCCATTGGTTCCTCAAATATTCAATCACCTATGCCGGTTTTACAGATACAAACGTTTCATGTAACGCCGGACTGCCGCCGATCATATCCGAAATATTCTCCATGAGCACACCATCTGCCACACCTTTCCCGTAAGACCGGCCGGCTTTCTCCGACTCATGGCCGAATCCATGGAGCATGAACACCGCCTCCGGATGAATCAGGTCCGTCACCATGGCCTTGATGGTGCCGCTGCCGACCTTGGAAGCCACTTCCACCACATCCCCGTCATCAATGCCGAGTTCCTTGGCTTTTTTTTCATTGATCCAGATGGCATTTTCAGGGCACAGTTCGTGCAGATAGGGGTTATTCTGGGTGGAAATATGGGTGTGCAGCGCATTTCGCCCGACCACCAGCCTGAACTGACCGTCAGGTGGCGACGGCATAGATTCGTAAGCTGGAAAGGATTCAAAGCCGGCATCCTCCAGCAAAGAGGATTTAAATTCAATTTTACCCGATGGTGTCTTAAACTTGATCCCGTCTATGCGGTCCCAGAAGATCTGGCTTTTACCGTAGGCCACAAAACCCTTCTTTGCAAAGTCTTCCATGGTAAAACCGGTACCCTCCAGTTGCCAGGCCACCAGCTCATCCATGTTTTCATAAGGAAAATAATTTCCGATGCCCAACCGTTCGCCGATCTGTTTGAGAATCATGGCACCGTCGCGGGTATCATAGCGGGGCTCAACAACCTGCTTTCGTAAAAACATCTGGGGCTTTAAGCCGTTGGCTTGCTGGATACAGTCGGTTCTTTCCAGATAGCTGGATTCCGGTAGTATAACATCGGCATACCAGGCAATATCACTGTAGTTGATGTCAATGGCAACAATCAGGTCCAGTTTATCGAGAGCCTTTTTGGTTCGGTTCGTATCCGGGATGGACATCAGCGGATCAAACCGATAGGCAATCAACGCCTTAAGCGGGTAAGGGTCTTCATTTAAAATTGCATCAGGCAACATCTGACCCACGCCGTGGGCGGGATCCGGCAGGGGAAAGTCAGGGGTGCCCACCTTGTCAAAACGGGGTACATCAATCTTGGGAAATTCCTGCTCGACCAGTTTTCTGGCTGGTTTACCACCTTCCTCGCCCGGACCTTTTTTAATAAAGAAACCGCCTTTGGCCTCGACGCTTCCCATCAGGGAATTTAGAATCATAATGGAACGGCGGGTATAGATTTCATTGGGGTGATTGGCGCCGCGATAGCCGAAATGAAAAATGACCGAGGGCTTATCCTCGCTGAGTTCCCGTGCCAGGTCCACGATGGAACCGGCGGCAATGCCCGTTTCCTTTTCCGCCCATTCCGGTGTATAGGAATTTATAAAGTCCTGAAGCTCGGACAACCCCAGTACCCAGCGATCTACATAGGCGGCGTCATACAGCCGTTCTTTGAGGATGACGTGAATCAAGGCATAATTCAACGCCAGGTCGGTCCCCGGACGGATCATCCAGTAACGGTGGGCCTTGGTGGCGGTGATGGTGACCCGGGGATCGATGTAAGTCAGCTTGGCCCCTTTTCCCAAAGCCTGCATCATATTGTTAACTTCTTTTACAGAAATGGACTCAAACAAATTGCGGCCGTACATGACAATATGCTTGGTCTGGTTATACTGCATGCTCATCTGTGCATCGGTATAACCGAAAAGTGATCGGCAGGCCGTATTCACCGATCCTTTGCAAAGGGCGTCGTGGGTAAAGTGGTTCGGAGATTTAAGCGCTTTTAGAAAGGTTTTGCTCACGTGCGTGGCCAGTTGGGTACGTTCGCCGATGACCACGCTGTGCCCCCCGTGCTTTTCGATGATACCTTTCAGCTTATCTCCCACCATATCCAGGGCCTCATCCCAGCTTGCTTTGCGCCAGTGACCCGATCCGCGCTCGCCGACCCGGATCATGGGCGATTTTACCCGCTGGTCATCATAAAGCAGTGAGATGCCGGCAGCACCCCGCGGACACAGGCTGCCATCCATTCCGGCCACATGAGGATTGCCTTCAATCCATTTAACCTGGCCGTCTTTCACCAGGACCCTTATGGGGCAACGTACCGAACACATGAAACACAAACTATACACTTCTTTTTCCATAATATCCTCCAACACAAATGTTAGTTAAATATAAATGACAGATATCGTTGATTGGTTGATTAGTTGATTGGTTAAGTGGTTATAAATATGGATTTATCCCACATTTGCAAAATAATTGGACACTGTCACTTAGGTTTCAGGTGTCGGGTGTCAGATGTCAGTAGTAAAAAAGTGAGAGCCGGCCTGAAACCTGTTCTCCGAAAAGGCTTCCCTACGCCCGAAAATGTCCAAAAAAATGAGCTGTTTTCATAGTAAATTAGGAGGTCTGTTCCTTTTTTTTTGTGCCTTCGTGTCTTAGTGGCTGAACTTTTACCCATGATAATGGCAAAGAAACAGCACTTTGTCGGCTTGATCTTTACCTTAAAACCTAGGTTGAGCGGTTCAGGGTTCAACGTTCTGGGTTGAAAAACACCCAACCAACTCTTATCAAAGGGATTCTGTCTTCATCGTTTTTATAATATCTTTTCACCCAATGGGTGATGTTGGATATTACTGATCTTGATTAATATAGTAAACATCTTCAAACAGTTGTAACCTTTGAACCGTGAACCCTGAACCTAGAACCGATCAGTTTAGGTAAAAGCAAAAATCGTACCACTAAATTAATCGAAATGACCGGTAGCAGGCTTGGATCGGCTGAACACAAACTCTAAATATTTTCAGTACCATAGACAATTCCCCTCTAAAATTTTCCCCTACCGGCCATGGTATCAAAAGAGATTTCAGCACAATAGTGCAAGATAATTATTGCAGTGAGCTTTTAATATTGCACAAATCTATTTTACTTAAATTACAGACAATCTGATCGACAAACCAAAGGTGCAATTTTTTTTATGCACATGCATCGGATTTTCCTGATGACTTAAACCAACCTTTTGTATTGTTTTGAGGCCTTAAAATTCTACCTATCCTATTAATATTACGGTGAAAATTCATATTTGCACCCCCCCTGGTGAGTCATGCAGAGCATCAGAATAATTCGTGGCACATTGCTTGCTTCTGTTGGCTGGAACAACCATCGCGGGATTGGATCTAGTTATCGGCTATCAGAAATTTGCTTAATTGTAAGCATTTTCTTGTTATCTCGCAGAGCCCGCAGAGATCACAGAGTTTTTTGATTGTTCTCTGCGTACTCTGTGAGAGATCTAATGGCCCAAGTTATGACCATGCCCAACATTGCGATGACGGATTGGTTCCAAATTCCAGGCCGCCTGCTATCCTGAGCCGCGAAATTATGACAATCTAAACTATTTATAAAAAGCTAAAATCATACGAAAAATGAAAAACGCCATCGCTTTTATGTTTAACTGGGAAATATTTGAAAACAAAAAGATTATTTTGCTGTACCAAACAGCCTCTGCCGTTTTGATCGGTGTATGCGGCACCATCCTCGTCATTATGCTCCTGGCAACCATCCTGCCTTTATCGAAGGCTGTCAATTTTATTCCCTGGCTTATCGGCTTTAACACCGCCATGACCGGATATTCTCTGGTGGAAAAAACCCGCGACTCTCTGAAATACAGGCATATCGTCTCTATCGGTGCCGGGTATTTTAAACGTCTTAATTACCGCCGGGATACTGAGCGCATTATCCGTTTATACCTTTGGGGCCAACCTGTTCGGCCTGGTGGACCTGCTGATATTGTCTATCATCGGAGCTGTCTGCAGTGAGTTCGGCGCCTGGCTGGCCGTAAAATATTTCAAACTGAACAAAAAGAGCAATTGAACCGTTTATTTTTATAATGAGGGATAATCTTAAAACCAAAACCCAAAGGAGGAAGAGATGAGAAAAAAATTACCCCTGCTCAGCCTAATGTTTATCGCGCTGGCTGCCGTGCTGGCAGTTCCCACCGGCACATTTGCTGCAGCCACAGTATCCGCCGGCGATTACAAGGCCGGCGACGCGGTCACCATCGAGGGCACCATCGCCCCCGGCCAGGACCTGTATATCGCGATTGCCGAACAGAAAATGTTTGCTCCCAAGGACACCGACGGAGTCCATGAAACCAAACGGCTTAAAAAGGACAGTAAGAAAAAAGGCTTCACCATGGACAGCGCCGTCCCGCCGCTTTACTACATGCTGACGACCACACCTGATAAATTCGGCAAGGTCACGAAAAAGAGATTCGGCGGACCTTCGTTTTTTACCCAGGGCGGCAAAAGAGGGCTCTATTCGACCACCATGTTCAAGCTGGCCAAGTTTGACGAGTTGGATGCCGAAACCAAAAGTGTTCTGGGACCTATTAAAACAGCTGATCAGTGGAATTTCTTTAAGTATGCCCATGAAAGCAGCTACGGCATCAACACCATCGGCAAGGAAAGTACCAGTGTCGGCAAGGTCACCATCTTTTCCCGCAGTGTGCTGGCCGACTACAGTAAATCGAACAATTACTGGGACAAGGGCACTTCGGTTTCCCTGGACAAAAAGACGGGAAAATTCACGGCGTCATTTAAAACCTTTCGCCACACACCGCCGGATACGAAATTCGACGTCTATGTCAACGGCGAAAAGGCCGGCAGCTACAATGTCTCCGAAAACGGGTTCTGGCTGAACCTGGGCGGACGGTACATGAATCCGCTCTGGATTATCATCGGGGCGACCCTTGTGGGCACCTATTTTTCCATGATCGGGGCGGCCGGCGGCATGCTCATGGCGGCCTTTCAAGTCATAGTGGTGCAGACGGCCGGACCCGTCGGGATTAACGCCGCCAATGTGCTGCGCCCTTCGAATATGGCGTTGACCCTGTTTTCACCTTTGGGCTCTTTTTACCGCTATGCGGTTAAAGAGCGGCGGGTGGCCTGGCCGGTGGGAATCTCCTTCGGGGTGGGCATTTTTCTCGGGTCTGTCTGGCTGGGGAAATATGCCACCCAGTACCTGCCCATGAAAACCTACAAGGAATGGCTGGCGGTGCTGGTAGTGATTATGGGTGTCCGGACCCTTTATGAACTCACACCCAAGGTCATGGAAAAACGCAAAAATATCAAGGCCATGGTCAAAAAGTTCAATACTGCGGTGGCCAAAGCCAAGGCCGACGGCACCTCGGTGGAAATGGGCCGCATCGAACCGGTCAAGTCCGGCATCACCGATTACAAGTTCAAATTCTGGGGCGAGGAATTTACCATCAATCCCCTGCTGTTCGGTTTGCTGGGTATCGGTATCGGCATAGTCTCCCGAAGTTTCGGCATCGGTGGCGGGTTCTTGTTGGTGCCGGCCATGACCAGCCTGGGTGCACTGCCCATGTATGTGGCGGTGCCGATTTCACTTATCGGGACCTGTTTTTCCAGTATCGGTTCCTTCATAGGCTACCTGATGAACGGCTATCTGCCGGATATGTGGCTGATGATATCCATCATCATCGGCGGATTTGCCGGCGGAATGCTCGGCAGCCGTGCCCAGAAGCTTTTCAGCGAGAAGACCTTGAAGATTGTCTTGGCGATTACGCTGTTCTTTCTGTTCTTCCGTTTCTTTAAGATTGAAATCTGGATATAAACTGAAAAGTAACCGTGGGAGCGGTTTTTAACCGCGATTGACCCGGTCAATCGTGGCTGGAAGCCACTCCCACTGACCCTTAACTTAAATTTTAGGAAATACCGGCCGTGATCTGGCACGCTTGGACCAGACCTGGCTCGTGAGATTAATGGCTATTTCGATCATAGAGCTCCTTATACGTTTGGTAGGTTGATTCTTGCCGTACAAACCGGGTGCTCCGCACCCGGTTGCAGGTTCAACGATAAGAGTACTGACGTCCTCGTTGACTCTGTTCAATAACGCCCGGTCGAGCTGACACCCGAAACCTGACACCTTTATCTGTTCTGAACTTTGAACCCAGAACCTTGAACCTTGAACCTTGAACCTCTAACCCCCGAACTTTTGAACCCGTGAACGCCTACACTGATGTTTGCTTCTGCTGTTGATATTTGGTATCGTTGCTTATTATGGAAGCGTTTTTAGATATTGTATGGCAAAATATCCTCGTCGCAGTTCAATATGCTAAGAACTGTCTGGATGTTGTGGTCAGCCCTTTAAATGCTTTGGGTCCGGCATTTGCCATTTCTACCATCGCCTTCATCACGGTGCTCATCACCAAGGTATTATCAAAATCCTTTAAAACAAAACGCTATAAAAAACTTAAAAAGGAGTTTCATCACTGGTATAAGATGCGTCAAGAGGCGCTGAAATGTGAAGATCCCGCCAAAGCGAAATTGCTTGCCAAAAACATCGACCAGGCTAAACTCAACAAACTGTATTACGACTACTTTTTTGAGGGCCTTATGAATAACCTGGCCACCCTATATCTTCCGATTTTTATCCTGCTTGCCTATGTGAACGAAGCATACCAGTCATCTAATTTATCAAAACTTTTTGGACGAGACTATATCTTCAAATTCGGAGGCGACCCGGGGCAACCGATGTCGATAGGAGCTGTTTTCTGGTTCGTCCTGTCCTTTTTTTTGATTTATTTGGGATGGTACATCGTTAAAAAAATTTACGCCCGCTATGCAGCGCCCGCAGAACAAGCCTCGAAATAAATTCCTGCTTCATATGCCTATTTTTTACCTTCGTGTTTTATCGGTGACCTAATAGGTCATAGCTGGAATTCTAAACGCTTTCAGATTCATAGTGGAATCTAAAATTTTGTCCAATGTATCACCTTGTGAATTAATCGACGCGAACCCAAATCTTTAAGTATCGTAGCCTCCAATAATACCCCCGGCAAGACGCGCAATTTACATGGGTTGGCGAGCATGATTTATGTGGCCGCATTGGGCTTCGGACTTGGCCTATTCGATGTCATCGACCGCTCCAGACTCAGCAAAAATGGACACTTTCTTGTTAATCCAGATCGATAAGCGGCAATTATGGTATAGGTTCGCGGGTGCTTATGGAGATTACCCCTTGTAATTTATTCAAATCGAAGCATTTCGGAATCATGTGTATGGTCTGCCGACAATCCATGGGGTTTACTGCCTGCCTAAAGCTCTCCAAAACCCGAAAAATCACCGATCCGCGAAATAGATCAGGGTCATCACATCTGATCAGTTATCCAAAGCCTTTTTAGTTCTATCGATTGACAGTATCCCATCGCGGTATTAAGTATTACATAGCTTTGTTAGTTGTATGCTTCCAGCCTAAATAGATGTTAGCTGTGCAGCAGAGGGTGCCAGGTTGATAGTCGTTCTGGATCACATAGAATGCTGTGCCGCCAACAGGAAATCAATCCCACTATATAGCAGTTATCTGTAATACGGTGATTGACAATGCGAACATCTAGGCTCATTCTTATACCCTTAATCGGACTGCTGCTCCTTGTTGTGTTTGCAGTTGCAGCTTTGTTTTTAGTAGATCCGGCTGTTTTTCGCGGCCAACTGGAAGCACGTGCCACAGCTGCCCTCGGCCGCAAAGTCCAATTCGACGGCCCTATCCGTCTTAAACGATCCCTGCGCCCACGAATCGTCATCGAGGACATTACCATCGGCAACCCGGATTGGGCCACGGGTGCCCAATTTTGCCAAGGCTGAAAAAATCGGTGTCCGGGTAGCGCTTTTATCGCTGCTGCGCGGCGATTTGAGGGTTTTGGACGTTTCATTTACAGGCGTGGACCTGTTCATAGAGGAAGGTCCCGATGGCGCCACCAATTACACCTTCGGTGATAGGGGAGGGAAAGCAAAGAACCGGGTGCGCTGCCTCCGGTTGAAAAGCTCTTGATCCGAGATGTCACCATCAATTATCAAACGGCTGATGCCAGTATCAGCCGTTACAAGATTGCTGAGGCTCGGCTCTGGAACATTCCCGGACAGCCGGAGAAAATCGAGGGTAAGGGTTCTGTTAAAGGCATACCGTTCAACATTTTGCTTGTCGCCGACACAGCGGCGGAATTGTCCGGTCCCCAAAACCCGTGGTCCCTAAAACTGGACATAAAAGGGCCCGATATGTCACTGACCCTCTCCGGGCAAATGGCTCAGGCATTCAAATGGGACAAGGGTGATTACCGCATCAATATCAGCGGCAAGCAGGCGGATTCACTCGAATCGCTCTTTGATGTGGAATTTCCAACCATCGGTCCTTTTGAAATCTCATGGGCTTTGAATTTGGACGAGAATTCTTACAGGTTGACGGATCTTGTCGGCCATGTCCAAGGGCCTGCAGGTACACCGGAAATTCAGGTTAGCAATGGAGAAGCTTCGGGCGGGCAGGACGTCCCTCTTCAGATTGCGTTTCAGGGCCAATACGGCGATGCTCCCTTTACCTTCACGTTCGCCTCAGCGCACCCGTTTGAGGGCACCACTCAGACAACGCCCTGGCCTATCGAGGCCCAACTGATTATTGCGGATACAAAACTGAACATTGATGGGTCGATAATTCCGGCGACTGCCGCTGAGCGCTTAGCGTTTGATGTATGGCTTCAAGGTGAAACCCTTTTTCACGCTGGCCCGAATTCTTGACACCGAACTCCCAAAGGCCGGACCCTATCAATTCTCGTTTCACACACAAATTGCAGGGGGAAATTACACGCTCACCGATCTTGAGGGCACCCTCGAGAACATCGAACTGTGGAAGACGGTTCGAATCGTAGGCGGTGAAGCATCCGTACTCGAAAGTGGATCAGTCAAGGCGTCAATCGAGGCTCAGCTTGACAGCATCCCCCTATCGCTGTCCTTTCAGGGCGGCCCCAGGGGCACCCGGCAAAACCGGGGACGACGATCTGGCCGGTTAAGCTCGAAGCAATAGCGTCCGGGACTACCTTGAAGGGCGACGGATCCGTCACCACCACCGAGAAACTGAAGGCTTTGCAGATCACAACACGGATCAAAGGGAACCGTTTTGAAGCGCTCGGCCCTCTAATCGGCATCTCTCTTCCGGCAATGGGCAAATTCGATATTAGCGCTGACATCAGCAGCAGTGGCCATGTGTACGAGGCAAGCAATCTTGCGGTTCAGCTGGGAACCAACCGTTTAACAGGCAGCCTGCAGTGGGAAGACAAGGCCCCGCGACCTTTTCTGACGGGCAAACTGACTTCAGACCGCCTAACGCTGGCCGCGCTTTTTGATACAGCATCAAAACCTTCGTCTAAACCCCGCGAGGCCGGGATGCTGGATCGCCCCATCAAGCTTGACTGGCTTAAAGAATTTGACGCCAAGCTGGATCTTTTTGTGAAACGCGTGGCGGACGGTCCGATTCCCATCGCGGACGTCAAATCTGCAGTGACACTGGCAAACGGCGAACTGAGCGCTCCATTTCGTGCAAGCGTAGCGGGCGCACCCCTGGAAGGCCAAATTCAGTTGCACCAACGCAAAAACGTGCCCGGCGTTTCACTGAAAACAACGATCGGTCGAATTGATGTCGGACAAACACTCAGGCAGCTGGAATTCCCTGAATCCATTGTCGGCACTGCGGATACTATTTTTTTCGACGGCAGCAGTACGGGCAAGACCTTGCTTAGGTTGTACGAACAAGCCGCCTTCACGTTGCAAATCAAACCGGCAAAGTTGAGCTACACCGTTAAACTTGCCGACCAGACGGTCGCCGTTATGGTCGAGAGTGCGGAGTTCATTGCTGGTAAAAACCAGCCCGCTAACAGGCTCTTTCAGCGGAACGCTGCGGGATGTTCCATTCAATGCAACGGCTAGTTCGGGAAATCTTGCAGAAATGCTCAGAGGGGATGTGGCTATACCGGTGCGGCTGGCCCTTCAGACGGCAGATATGCAGCTTAAGGCCGAAGGCACCATTGCGAAACCATTTCAAAGTAAGACGTTTGAGATAGATCATGAACTAACAGGTAAGGAAATTGAAGGACTTGGCCCCCTGTTTGATTTTGTGATGCCGCTGCGGGGCGCTTTCCGCGCCCAGGGGACGCCTCACGGCTCGCGGCAACCGATTCACATATGAGGAGAATCTGCGGGTTGGAAAAAGTGATCTTAAGGTGAACATTACCGTATTGCGAGATCCCAAACGTCCCAAAATCACGGGTAGTATATCTGCAAGCCAAATTCATTTGACTGACATAGAACTATTTAGTGTGGATAAAGATACGGCACCAACCCGGGATAAATCCCGTGTCATTCCCGACTACACGCTTCCGCTTGACGTACTTTTGGCGGTGGACCTGGATCTATCTATTAAAGTCGAGCGTATTGAAGCTGGCGAAGGGGTTTTGGCTGATTTTGGAGACTTGGTCTCCCAGGTGAGTCTTAAGGACGGACGATTCAAATCAACGACCAATGCCACCGGTTTTAGCGGTGCGCACCTGAGCAGCGAGTTTGAACTGAACGCAGCTGCCGATCCGCCGACAAACAAGATTCTGTTCAACGCTAAAGATATAGACGTCGGGCTGTTACTCAAACTCATGGGAGTGACGGACATCTTTGAGGGGCAATTAAACCTATATGTCAATCTGTCCGGCCCTGGTTACACGCGGCGCAAATTCCTGGAGAACGCCGATGGACACATCACAGTTATCGGGGGACCCGGCAAGATTGCAAGCCGGATGGTGGATCTTTGGGCGGCCGATTTATTTACGACCATGCTCTCTCCCAAATGGCAAAGACAAGCAGTGACCGAGGTGAACTGTATGGCCATGCATATCGAGTTGAAGGGGGGGTTGGCTGAGATTGACGATATTTTGTTGGACACCCAGCGTATTACGGTTGCAGGTAGCGGAATTCTGAACCTGGAAACAGAAGCGCTAAATGTGCTTATTGCGCCGCGCCCCAAGCGGGCGAGCCTGGTCAGTCTTGCCAATCCCGTCCGAATTGAAGGCACACTGTCCGAACCCGAGGTATCCGTCACCAGGCTTCCCCGCAGAAGGCGACTCGCCGGGGCAGGGGCCGGCCTTCTCGCCGGCCTTGTCAATCCCGCATTCCTGCTCCTGGCTTTTGCTGACACCGGCACTGTAGGGGCCAATCCCTGTGATGCGGCCGTCGAACGAGCTTATGAAGCTATAGAAGCCGGATCGCAATAAGGCCAAAACGTTTTTCAAACAAACCGGATATACGGAAATGCCACTAACATTTAATTCATTACAGGTGCTATTGCATTCAAAGGAACGGTTTTTAATCCTGATGGGGCTGATCATGGCCCTGCTGGTTGTCGGCCCCATTCTGGAACCATTTGTCGCCATCCGCATATTAATAGACGTCTTCCTGACGGCAATCGTCCTATCCATGCTGTATATTGCCACTCACAAAAATCGCCTGGTCCAAATTGGGCGGTTGCTCGCGATCATCATGCTCATATCCTTGTGGCTAAAATATTTCTTTAATTATGAAGTTTTTGCCGCGACCAGCATGATGATCGGGGTTCTGTTTACGGTAGTTGTGACCGCACACACGCTGGCGTTTATCATCAAGTCAGAGACGGTTACCGGAGAAGTCATTTATGCGGCCATGCTGGTTTATCTTCTGGTGGCGCAATTATGGGCACTGGTATATACGTTTTTGGATCTGATTGATCCGGCATCGTTCTATTTACCCCAGGGCCAAAGTGATTTCCTGTTATTCGAGTATTACAGCTTTGTAACGCTGACGACTTTGGGTTACGGCGACATTACGCCGCTCACCAGAGTGGCAAAAGCGGTGTCAGTCCTTGAAGCCGTTGTCGGCCAGCTTTATTTAGTGGTGGTGGTTGCCTGGTTTGTGGGAATGCATGTTTCCAGAAAGTCGAACGAATGATGGGTCCGTTTCAATACGGGATCTATTTCCCTTTGCGTTCCCGAGCAAGCTCATTGGTAATGCTTTTTTTTTAAATTCTCGCTCATTTTGGCCTCCCCGTTTTCTCAAAGCGCAGATGGCTCAGGGCGCTCAATGCCCACAATAAGGTTTCTCAGCATCAGTACGATTTTCTCACTGTCTGAAAGTGTATGCCATGCTTCGAGCAAACTCCGGATTTCCGGCGGTTCATCCGTAATGATGTTGTCCACACCCATCTCAATCATGGAAAGGGCATTGTTGAGATCATTGACTGTCCAAACATGGACCTTCTCTCCGCGACGGTGCACAGCCCTCACCAGCCGTGGCGTGGCTCTCGCGGCACTAATGCTCAGAAAGTCCACTCCCATCCTGGACAGGTTACCCACAGCCTGGAGGACGATGAAACCCGTTTTTAGTTCCGGAAATGTCTGTTTGATTTCTGTTAATGCCTGAAAATTAAGTGAACTGACCACGCATTCCGAGACAAATTCGTTGCGCTCGATGATGCCTCCGACTTTCTCTGTCAGTGTCGGGTCCGGCCAGGTGAACTTCAGTTCAATGTTCAGCTTGATGCGGCCCCGGGCAAGATCGATGGCTTGCTGAAGCGTGGGTATGCGTTCGCTGCTGAATTCCGGCGCAAACCAGCTCCCGACATCGATGCCGCTCAGTTCGTGGAAGTTGATGTCCCGCAGCCTTCGTTTAACCGATGCCACCCGCATGAGGTCGGCATCATGCAAAAGCACCACAACACCGTCCGCGGTGGTCTGCACGTCGATTTCGGCATAGTCCGCGCCTTCAGTGATGGCCTGTCGGAGTGCGCTCAAGGTGTTTTCCGGGGCTCGCAGTTTGCTGCCGCGGTGGCCCGTGATCTCAACCGCACGATTGATATTGAATCCTTGAATGAAAGCGGCGCCAGCGGTGACCCCCATAATCAATGCCATACCTGCGATTAGCCAGCCGATTCTTTTTAAGCCTGTGGGTGAAAGCATTCCAGCCGCCGGTATGTGCGCGCTCGGCTTTTTATCTCCAGCCATTATTTCATGATAAAAATCGGCCATTAGCAAGACATACACTATTTTACCTATGATAAACCACATGGCATCGAGGATAGCGATAAGTGCCAGCGTCCCGACCACAACCGGGACCACGACTTTCAGAGTAAGTCCGGTAAAGTCGAGTAGCTGAGCAGCAGCAGCTCTTACCAGCCAGGTCATGGCCAAAGAAGATATGGATACAAAAACCCAGCAAATCGCCAGTGGAACGGCGAATTCCCAGAACCGTCCCCGCGTCTGCCGCCAGCTTTTTCTCAATGCCCCGGTGGGCGTGGCGTCTTCAAAAACAAGGACGGGTATAGAGAACAACCACCGAATATGAAGCCAGGCTGCCAATACGAGATAGGCGGCTAAAATCGTCCCGGCAATTGCCACGGCAATCCACCAGCTCAAAGGCCTCACGTTAAGGTAATAATACAAATCCCATTTCCGAAGTAACAACAGGTATGTCAGCCCAATCCCCAAAATAAATGGGATACTTGCCGCTAAATAGACTGCAGCCTGGAGTAACCCGAGACGAAACAATGCCTGTAAATGAGTAATTTGTTCCCACAGAACACGGCTGACGGAAACCTGCTTTTCGAAGACTGCCTTGACAGAGATAATCAACAATCCCACCTGCTCTGCAAACCAGAATGCGAGGACGAAACCGACGCTGAGAACCAGGAAAAGAATACCTTGGGATGATAGGAAGAAGGCCAAGAGGTCGTTATCTGAAACAGCATATTGGCCGCTGGAGGCAACCAGCCGGTTCAGCAACCAACCGGTTGCCGGTGCAAAAGAAACCATGAATATCAAGGTGGACCAAAATTCAAAGGCGATTGCTGGTTTCAAAACGACTCGGAGGTGTTCAAGTGCTCTGCGATATCGAACAAAAATCATGTATCACCATCAGATCTAATTTTAATTTTTGTAGG
>PVMK01172290.1_pt1 | contig 40813 bp, 38 predicted proteins | sample 1853481 | NCBI WGS metagenome assembly PVMK01 (sample SAMN08533507, study PRJNA380276) | Marine sediment metagenome, whole genome shotgun sequencing project.
CGGCGGATCGACTTCGAGGCCGGCGAGAACGTGCTGGCGCTGGGCGACGTCAGCCCGGCGCTCAGGCCGGAAACCCTCGCGCTTGAGGGCGAGGGGCTCAGCCTGCTGGACCAGAGCTTCGCGTTCGACCTGCTGTCGCCCCAACGGATCCTGGAAAAATCCCTCGGCGAGACGGTCTGGGTCGTGCGCAGTCATCCGCAGACCGGCGAGGAAACCGAGGTCGAAGCCGAGCTGCTTTCGGTCGCGGGCGGCGTGGTCCTGCGGATCGGCGAGCGCATCGAGACCGGCACCGCTTCCGGGTCGGTGGCCGGCGGCGGCCGCCTCGCCTTCCGGGGCGTGCCCGAAGGCCTGCGTCGGGCGCCGGCCCTGGTGGCCCGCCTGGCGAGCGAACAGGCGGGCGCGCGCGACTTGGCGATTGAATACCTGACCGGCGGCCTCACCTGGCAGGCCGACTACCGGGCCGAGGTCAACGCGGCGGAAGACCGGCTCGATCTCACCGGCCTGGTCACCCTGACCAACACTAGCGGGGCCGCCTATCCCGACGCCCGGGTCCGCCTGGTGGCCGGCGAGGTGAACCAGGCGGGCGTTTCGCCCATGCAGCGCGGCGCCGTGGCCATGATGGCCGAGGCCGCGGCGCCGGCGCCCGGCATGGCGGCCCAAGCCGCCGGCGACCAGCACCTCTACGAGGTGCCGCGCCCGGTCAGCCTCGCCGACCGGGAGACCAAGCAGGTGCTGCTGCTCGAAAGCCGCAGCGTTCCGGTCGCCAAGGAGTACCGCTTCGAGGAACTGGTGCAGGCCCAGGGCGGGCCCGAGGAGGTCGGCCCGGTCTCGGCGGCGGTGGTTTTCCGCTTCGACAACGATGCCGAGTCGGGCGGCCCCGGCCGGCCGCTGCCCGGCGGTATCGTGCGGGTTTACCAGCCCGGTGGCGCGGACGGTGCGCCGGTCTTCATCGGCGAGGACCGCATCGGCCACACCCCCGAGGGCGAAGAGGTGCGCCTGGCCATCGCCCGCGCCTTCGACGTGACCGGCCGGTCGCGGATCACCGCCCACGAGCGGCTCTCCAACAAGTCCTATCGGACCGCCCAGGTCATCACCCTGGCCAACGCCAAGGACGAAGCGGTCCGGGTCAAGGTCGTGGGCCATCTGCCGCCGGGCTGGCGCATGCTCGAGGAGAGTCAGCCCCATGCGGCCGAGACCGCGAACCGCATCGCCTGGACTCTCAGCGTGCCGGCCGGCGGCGAGGCGGTGCTGACCTACCGGGTCCAGGTCACGCGGCCCTAGTTGGAGAATATTATACAGTTTTCAGTTAATTATTGACTTGAACCATGTCTAACTATCGAAAATAACGACATCTTTTGTGGAATGGACGCGTTCGCGGCCAACCGAATTTGCGACTGTGCAGGGTCCGAATGGAATTTCTTGCTAGTGAGTGGAAATAAGAATTAACCAATAATCGTATAACATCTATCTGAGGGCCAGATCCGTCACTTCTGTTCCAGCGCGGGCTGCGGCGCCAGCTGCTCGTCGACCTGCGTCTCGGGCTGCGTCTCGAGCTGCGTCTCGGCCTGCGTCTCTGTGCCTTCCGGCGTCTCGAAATCCATCTCCTCGATGCGCTCGGCCCGCTTGGCAACCTTTTCCGTCGAGATGCGGATCTGGCGCACGTCCTCGCTGGCCTGGTCGAAGTGGCGCTGCAGCTTGGCCACCCGGTCGTCGAGCCGCAGCACGTCCTTCAGTATGGTCCTCACCTCCCCCTGGATGACCCCGGCCTGCTCGCGCATGTGCACGTCCTTCAGCACGGCGCGCACGGTGTTGAGGGTGGCCATCAGGGTGGTTGGCGAGACGATCCACACCCGCGCCCGATAGGAGTCCTCGACCACGCCGCGGAACGCCGCGTGGAGCTCCGCGTAGACCGCTTCGCTGGGCAGGAACATGAGCGCCGATTCCGCCGTCTCGCCGGGGACGATGTACTTCTGGGCGATGTCGGCCACGTGGGTGCGCACCGCCGCCGCGAAGGCGCGGCTGGCTTGCAGCTTTTCGGCCTCGCTCCGGGCCGACCTGAGGGCCTCGTAGCTCTCCAGGGGAAACTTGGAATCGATGGCGATGGGTCCCGGCGGGTTCGGCAGGCGGATCAGGCAGTCGACCCGCTTGCCGTTCGACAGGGTCACTTGCAGGCTGTAGGCGCTGGGCGGCAGGATCGAGGAGACGATATCGCCCATCTGCACTTCACCGAAGGCGCCGCGCGCCTGCTTGTTGGAGAGGACGTCCTGCAGACCGACCACCTGGGCCGAGAGCTCGGTGATGTTCTTCTGGGCCCGGTCGATCACCGCCAGGCGCTCGCGCAGATCGGTCAGCGTCGTATGGCTCTGGGTGGCGCTTTCCTGCAGGCGATCGCCGACCCGCTTGGAGAAATCGGCGAGACGTTCTTCCACCGCCTTGGCGAGCGCGCGCTCCTGGGCCTGCATCTGCTCGGCCATGCGGGCCTGAACCGCGGCCTGGCTCTCGGCCATCTGGGCGAGGCGCCCGGAGACCTCCTTGATGTCCGCCCGGGCGGGGTCGCCACCCGCAGCGGCGCCGCGCCGGCTCATGAGCAGCAGCGCCAGCATCAGGCCAAGGCCGAAGGCGGCGGCGATGGCGACAATCAGGCTAAGGTCCATGTGGCGGTCCACCGGGATGAAAGGTGGGGTGAAAGGCGGGGTGAAAGGTGGGGCGAAAGGTGGCGTAAAGGGCGGCAATCGGGCGCGGGCGACTCGCGCGCCGGTCATTCTAGCACGTCGGCGGGCCGCCTGGCAGCCGCCAGCGAACGGGCGAGAAGTGGAATTTCACGCCCCGCAACCGCTCTTGCGGTCCAGCCTGGTCGCCTTGACGCCGTTCCCGGAAGCCCTTAGGTAACCGTCTGGAGCGGTTCTAAGAAAAACCAGAGCGACGTCCGGTCACGCAACGAAGATGGCGATTCGTCCGATCATTATCGCGCCCGATCCGCGCCTCAAAAAGCACGCCCAACCGGTCGAGTCGGTCGACGCGGCGATGCGCCGGCTCATGGACGACATGCTGGAGACCATGTACGCGGCCCCGGGCGTTGGCCTCGCCGCACCCCAGGTGGGGATCCTCAAGCGGATCATCGTGGTCGATGCGGCGCGCAAGGACGAGCCGCCGGAGCCGCTCTTTCTCGCCGACCCGGAGCTTCTGTGGGCGGCCGAATCCGGGCGCACCTACGAGGAGGGGTGCCTCTCGCTGCCCGACCAGTTCGCCGACGTGATCCGCCCGGAGGCCTGCCGCGTCCGCTACCTCGACCGGGACAACAAGATCCGGGAGATCGAGGCCGAGGGCATCCTCGCCACCTGCATCCAGCACGAGATGGACCACCTGGAGGGCCTGCTGTTCGTCGATCATATCTCCGCCCTCAAGCGCAACATAATTCTGCGCCGCTTGAGCAAGCAGAAGAAGGCGGACAAGTCGGACGTCTGGATCCCGAAACTGCGGCCAGCGGGCGCGACGGTGGTCGGCGAAGAGGAGTCGGCACGCGTCCTTTGATGGAGCTCGTGCCGCGAACCGCGTCATGACGGGCCTGCGCCTCGCCTTCATGGGAACACCGGATTTCGCGGTTCCCAGCCTGACGGCCCTGGCCGAGGCCGGCCACGATATCGCCTGCGTCTACAGCCAACCCCCACGGCCGGCCGGCCGCGGCCACAAGGAACAGCCAACACCGGTGCAGCGGCTGGCCGAGGCGCGCGGTTGGCCGGTGCGCACGCCCGTCAACCTGAAGCAGGCCGAGATGCAGGCGGCGTTCGCGGATCTTGGCCTGGACGCAGGCATCGTGGTGGCCTACGGCCTGATCCTGCCCAAGGCGATCCTCGATACCCCGCGCCTCGGCTGTCTCAACCTGCATGCCTCGCTGTTGCCGCGGTGGCGCGGCGCGGCGCCGATCCAGCGGGCAATTCTGGCTGGCGACAAGGAAAGCGGCGTCACCATCATGCAGATGGATGAAGGTCTCGACAGCGGCGCGATCCTGCTCCAGCAAGCGGTGCCGATCGGTCCGGCGACGACCGCCGCCACCCTGCACGAAGAGCTGGCCGCGCTCGGCGCGCACCTCTTGGTGCAGGCTCTGGACGGCCTGGCGGCCGGAACGCTCGCGGGCCGCGCCCAGGACGAGGCCGCGGCCTGCTATGCCGAAAAACTCAACCGCGACGAAGGTCGCCTCGACTGGCGCCGGCCGGCGGCGGCGCTGGCGCGCCAGGTGCGGGCGCTCACACCCTGGCCCGGCGCCTTCGCCGACCTGCCCGGCGGCGGCCGGCTCAAGGTGCTGCGGGCCGAAGCGGTAGACGCCGTCGAAGGCGGGTCCGGCGCGCCCGGCCAATTGCTGGACGAGACCCTGACCATCGCCTGCGGCGAGGGCGCGCTGCGCCTCGTCGAGGTCCAAAAAGGCCGGCAAGGCGCCGGTCGAGGGCGCGGCCTTCCTGCGCGGCGCGCGTCTGGCCGCCGGCACCGTCCTGCCGTCCGGGATCGAGTTATGACCCGCTTCAAGCTGGTGCTGGAATACGACGGCGGGCCCTTCGTCGGCTGGCAGCGCCAGGATAACGGGCCGAGCGTGCAACAGGCCCTCGAAGAGGCGGTCCATGGCTTCTGCGGCGAGACCGTGACCTGCCACGCCGCCGGGCGTACCGACGCCGGCGTGCACGCCCTCGGGCAGGTCGTGCACCTCGATCTGGAACGCGAGGTGCGGCCCGACAAGCTCTGCGATGCGCTGAACGCCCACCTTCGCCCGGCGCCCGTCGCCGTGTTGGCCGCCGAAGTCGCGGCGGCGGATTTTCACGCCCGTTTTTCCGCCCTGCGGCGCACCTACCTCTATCGCATCGTCAACCGCCGGGCGCCGCTGGCGCTCGAGCGCGGGCGCGCCTGGTTCATGCCCCAGACCTTGGACGGCGACGCCATGCACGCGGCCGCCCAGGCGCTCGTCGGGCACCACGATTTCTCCAGCTTCCGCGCCGCCGAGTGCCAGGCCAAGTCGCCGGTCAAAACCCTCGAGCGCCTCACCGTCTCGCGCCGCGGCGAAGAGCTGCACGTCGAGGCCCGGGCGCCCTCCTTCCTGCACCGCCAGGTGCGCAACCTGGTGGGCAGTCTGACGCTGGTCGGCCAGGGCAAGTGGAACCGGGCCAAGCTGGAAGCGGTGCTCACGGCCCGCGACCGCACCGTCGCCGGGCCGGCGGCGCCCGCCGAGGGGCTCTATCTGGTATCGGTCGACTATCCGGGTTAGCGCCGCCGCACGCGGGCGCCGCGGGCGGCGCCGAGTCTCAGCGAAGCGGAAATGCGCTAGGCCAGCATTCCGCTGACCAGCGCTTGCACGGCGAGGCTGATCCCGACGTCGATGGCGACCACCAGGGCCGCCAGCGGGGGCGAGACCTCGAGCGCGGTGCGGGCGACGAAACCTTCGTAGAACAGGGTGACCAGAACGACCGTAAGAATGGCGAGCGATGCCAATCCCGGCGAGAGGATGCCGCTGGCCGCGATCAGGTGGACCGGCAGGGTGAGCGCGATCTGAATGACCACGCTCCAGTTGAGCGCGATCACGGTGCGGAGGAAGCGCTTTTGCCGGTCGAGGCCCTGGCAGAGATAGTGGAGCGCCAGGGGAAACCCGGCCCAGATGACGACATAGGCAATGAGCTCGACCAGCAGGGTCGCCAAGGGGCCGGCGCTCACCTCGGTTTCGGCGAGTTCGACCAGCTGGAGAATCGCGAAGCCGGGCAAGACGATGACGGCGGCGAAGAAGGAACGCCAGAAGGCCGGGACCGAGTCTTCGAAGAACTCCAAGCCCCGCGGATCCAGCTTGAACAGAGTCCAGGCGCCGTAGAGGGCCGACTGGATCTCGCGGGCGCTGGGAATCATCGTCGGCTCAAAACGCGAAGGCGCCGTCGAGCACGGCCTCGTAAATGCGGCCGAGCGCAGACAGGTCGTCGAGGCTGACCCGTTCGTCCACCTTGTGGGCCGTGGCGTTCATGAGGCCGAGCTCGGCGATCGGCGCATGGTCCTTGATGAAGCGGGCGTCCGAGGTGCCGCCGCTGGTGCCCAGTTCCGGTGGCGCGCCGGTGACAGAGGTGACGGCACGGACGATCAAGTCGCTCAAGGGACCCGGCGGGCAAAGGAAGGATTCGCCGGAGACCCGCACCAGGAGCTCGTAGTCGCCGCCGACGGCATCCAGCCGCTCGCGCGCCCAGCGCTCGACCGTGGCGCTCGAGTGCCGGTCGCTGAAGCGCACGTCGAAGCCGGCCGTCGCCTTGGCCGGGATTACGTTGGTCGCCGGGTTGCCCACGTCGACCGTGGTCACCTGCAGGCTGGTCGGCTGGAAGTGGCCGCTGCCCTCGTCCAGGGACTCGCCGGTCAACCGCGCAAGCATCGTAACCAGCCGGTGCACCGGATTGTCGGCGAGATGGGCGTAGGCGCTGTGCCCCTGCACGCCGCTGACCGTAAGCCGCGCGTTGAGCGCGCCGCGGCGGCCGATCTTCACCATGTCGGCGAGGCGTTCGTTACTGGTCGGCTCGCCCACCAGGCAGGCGTCGAGGGTTTCGCCCTCCCGCGCCAGGGCATGGAGCATCTTGCGCGTGCCGTTGACCGCCGGGCCTTCCTCGTCGCCGGTGATGAGCAGGCTGAGCGATCCGCCGAAGTCGGGCCCGCGCGCATCCAGGAAGCGCGAGACGGCGCCGAGGTAGGCGGCGATGGCGCCCTTCATGTCGACCGCGCCACGGCCATAGAGCCAACCGTCGGCCAGCTCCGCCGCGAAGGGGTCGTGGCGCCAGGCGGCCGGGTCGCCCGGCGGAACCACGTCGGTGTGGCCGGCATAGCAGAAGTTCGCTCCCGCTTCACCGAGCCGGGCGTAGAGGTTGTCCACGTCCGGGGTGCCCGCATCAGAAAAGACCATGCGGCGGCAGCGGAAGCCGAGGCCTTCCAGAACTTCCTGCAGCAGGTCGAGGGCGCCGCCCTCCTCGGGCGTGACGCTGGGGCAGCGGATGAGGCGCCGGGCCAGGTCTAGGCTGTCGAGGACGGCCATTCGCGAAGACTAGTCCCGCAAGAGCTCGTTGATCGAGGTCTTGGCCCGGGTGCGCTCGTCGACCCGCTTCACGATGACGGCGCAGTAGAGGTTGGGGCCGGGGCTGCCGTCCGGCAGCGGCTTGCCGGGCAGGGTGCCCGAGACCACCACCGAATAGGCCGGCACGCGGCCCATGTGAACCTCGCCGGTGGCGCGGTCGACGATCTTGGTGGAGGCGCCCAGATAGACCCCCATGGAGAGCACCGAGCCGCGCTCGACGATGACCCCCTCGGCCACCTCGGCGCGGGCGCCGATGAAGCAGTGGTCCTCGATGACCACCGGCCCGGCCTGCAACGGCTCCAGCACCCCGCCAATGCCCGCGCCGCCCGAGATGTGGCAGTTCTTGCCGATCTGGGCGCAGGACCCGACGGTCGCCCAGGTGTCGACCATGGTGCCGGAATCGACGTAGGCGCCGAGGTTGACGAAGCAAGGCATGAGGATGACGCCTGGCGCGATATAGGCCGAGTGGCGCACGATGCAGTTGGGCACGGCGCGGAAGCCCGCGGAGCGAAACTGGTTTTCGCCCCAGCCGGCGAATTTGGAGGGCACCTTGTCCCACCAGGTCGTCGCCTCGCCGGGCCCGCCGGGGATGGTCGTCATGTCGTTCAGGCGGAACGACAGCAGTACCGCCTTCTTCAGCCACTGGTTCACGGACCAGCCGCCGTCGCTCGCGGCGCTCGGTTCGGCGACCCGGAACTCGCCGGCGTCGAGGCCGTTTAGCGCCGATTCCACCGCCTCCCGCACGTCTCCGCCGGTCTCCGGCGTGATCTCTTCGCGCGCCTCCCAGGCGGCCTCGATGGTGCCCTGCAGGCTGTCGGCGGTCATATCCAGGCGCTCCCCCCTCCATAGGCGTGCCCCGCTGGCGAACGGCCGCACGGGCGGGCCAGAAGATGCGCTTGGCAGCCCGCCCTCGTCAAGCAGCAGGGGCGGCCAGCGGTGCGACGTCAAGCGGCGGGGTCTTGCGCCCCGAGCAGATCCGAGAGCCAAACCGCCAGGTCCTCGGCGACGTGGTGGACGTGGCCGTCATCGGCGCCGTCTTGGGACCAGTCGGCGTCGTTCGGCACCCAGACGGTGGTCATGCCGAGCGCCGCCGCCGGGGCCAAGTTGCGGGCGATGTCCTCGACCAGCACCGCGCGCCTCGGATCGATGCCGTGCTCGGCGATCAGTCGATGGTAGCAGTCCGGTTCCGGCTTCGGCCGGTAGTCGGCCGCCACGATGTCGAAGATCGCCTCGATGTGGTGCGTGATGCCGAGGCGCGCCAGCACCTGCTGGGAGTAAGGCACGGTCGCGTTGGTGAACACCAGCTTGCGGCCGCCAAGGCGCGCCAGCGCCGCCTCCAGGCCGGGCGCGTGGGGGATCACCGAGAAATCGATGTCGTGGACATAGTCGAGAAAGGCCTCGGGGTCGACCTCATGATGGTCCATGAGGCCCCGCAAGGTCGTGCCATGCTCGCGGAAATACCGTTTCTGGACCCGGCGCGCCGCGCCGGGCTCGAGCGACAACAGTTCCTGTATGAAGGCGCTCATGCGCGCGTCCACTTGGGAGAACAAGTTGCAGGAGGCCGGATAGAGGGTGTTGTCGAGATCGAAGATCCAGGTCTCGACCTCATGCGGGTCGAAATTCGCGCGTTCGATCATTTGTCCGGGCTGGACGGCATTGGTCATGGCGGGAAAGTGGCCGCTCCGGCGGTCGCTGGCAAGGTCCTCTCCGGCAACCGTTCACGGATTGAGCCCCATCTCCCAGAACCCCGCCTCTAGGCGGGTGGCCGCGCGAAAGGTGGTGGCGAGCGATTGCCAGCGGGGGCTCTCCTGGGTGACGACCCCAGCCCGGCGCCGGGCGACCCGGTCGAGCTGCTCGACCGCCGAGCGAACCACCGCCTGGTACTCTTCGCCGGCATAGGTCTCGACCCATTCCCGGTAGGGATTGTTGGAAAGGCCCGCGCCGTGCTCGGCCATCAGCCGCGCACCGACCTCGCCATAGCCGACGACGCAGGGCGCGAGCGCCACCAACAGGTCGAGCAGGTCGCCCGACAGGCCCCGCTCCAGAACCAGCCGCGTGTAGGCCATGTTGGGCTCGGCCTCGGGCAGGTCCATGAGCGCGCCTTCGTCCAGGCCCCAGCGGGCGCAGAACCTGACATGAAGCGACATCTCGCTGTTCAAGAGGGCGTCCAGGGTGCCCGCGGCCTGGCGCATATCGTCCAAATGCTCGCTCTTGAAGACGGCCAGCGCATAGGCCCGGGCGAAGTGCGTCAGGAAGATGTAGTCCTGGCCCAGATAGTGCTTGAAGCAGTCCAGCGGCAGGCTGCCCGCGCCCAGTTGTTCGACGAAGGGATGGGTGACGTAGGCTTGCCAGTCGTCCAGGCAAGAGGCCTTCAGGCGCTCGAAGAGACTGTCCACGAAGAGGGCGCTCCAGTTCTTTTCCAGATAACGGTTCCGACTGGCGCAGGACGCTAGCACGATTGGCATTCGAACGAGATTCAGATCTTGGCGCGCCCTCCTAAAACTGACCTCCTCATGGCCACGAAAACGAAAATTGCATAGACTGGCGGTGCGTTTGTGAACCTATCCTCGATGAATACAATTGAGCCGAGAGCCCCTTATATCAAAGGGCGTGGATATTGACCCATGAGTAAGCTACGCGCTGCCCCGCGCAGCGCCCAGCGACCTTCGCGGAAATCGGTCAGGCCTGTGTCTTTCTCGCCTCCGATGGCGCAAGGTATATCAATGGCCAGAGTATCCTCTGCGATGGGGGGATGAACCGGGCCGTTCGATGAGGTGTCGCAGTTGTCGAGGCAATTGGGCGACAGCAACGCATAAGGAGGGGGATGTTATGGCGGAAACATCTGACAAAATGACCGGCGGTTGCATGTGCGGTGCGGTGCGTTACGAGACCACGGGCGAGTCCTTCGGTGTTATCCACTGCCATTGCCAAAGCTGCCGCAAGCACAATGGCGCGCCGGTGGTGACTCTGGCGGGATTCAAGGCCGATCAGGTCAAGTTCAGCGGTGACGAGCGCAAGACCTACGAGTCATCGCCAGGCGTTGGCCGCGCGTTCTGCGGCAACTGCGGGCCGCCGCTCACCTGGGAGGGCGACGGTGGCGATCTGGGACCGATCGTCGAACTTCACATCAGCACTTTCGACAATCCGGATGTCTTGGTGCCATCCGCCCACGCCTTCTACCCAGAACGCATCACCTGGATGGATATCGCCGACAACTTACCGCGGTATGAGGGCTTCTCTGGAGACAGTCCCCTGCTGCGCCACGGGCCGGCGAATTGAGGAACCTTCGGACTGAAGACGTCGGGCCGTTCGAGTTCAATCGCTAGTGATGCCTGCAGGATATATCAATGGTCGAAGTATCCTGTGCAATGGGGGGATGATCCGGGCTGTCGCCAGGCCTTCATGTTTCGGACGCTCTCCTAGCGGTCCAGGCCGGCCTTGCGGAGGCCGTCGTAGAAGCGCTCCTTGAGTTCCGGCACCTGCCAGGGCAGCGCCATCTCGAAGAAGTCGAACGAGAGGTCGGGCTTGATCTCGCGGGCCCGTGCGAGGGCGGCGCGCGCTTCCTCTATCCGGCCGAGGTGCGCGAAGCTAGCGGCCTCGCAAAGGAGCGGCCAGACGACCGCCTCTCCGTTCGGTTCATCGCGCGCTTTCGCGGCCCAGATCAACGCCTCTTGGTGGCGATCGGCGCAAATCATGGCTAACGATTTACCCATCAGGAACGACCAGAAAATGGGATCGCGCGGGCTCGATCGCGCGGCCTCGTCAAAGCTCGCGATGGCCTCCTCTGCATGGCCAATCATGCAGAGCGACAGGCCGAGGCCTTGGTGCGCCCTGGCATGGTTCGGGTTTATGGCGAGGGCCTTGCGGTAGGCGTCTATCGCCGCGTCGTTGCGGCCGAGCAGAAAGGCGTTCTTGCCGAGTGCGAGGTACCCGAAGGCATCGCCGTCGTCGAGAGAGACGGCGATCCTGGCTTCCTCGAGACCGCGCTGGGGTCGGTCGCCGGGCTCGGCGACGAAGCCCATGATGACATCGAGATAGAGCGCGTAACCCAGAGCGGCATGGGGCGTGGCGAAGCCCGGGTCGAGCGCGATGGCCCGGCCGAAGTAGTCCTTTGCCTTGGCGTTGTGCTCGGCCGAGAGGTGATAGAGGTGCCAGAGCCCGCGCTGATAGCACTCCCAGGCATCGAGGCTTTCGGGCGGCTTGCGCTTGGCCCGCTCGCGCTCGACGCTGGCGAGCTGGGGGGCGACGGCGGTGACGATGGCCCGGGTCACCTCGTCCTGGAGGTCGAAGATGTCGGTGAGCTCGCGGTCGTAGCGTTCGGCCCAGAGGTGGCTGTCGTTGACGGCGTCGATCAGCTGGGCGGTCACCCGGACGCGATCTCCGGCCCGCCGCACGCTGCCTTCGACGACATAACGCACGCCCAGCTTGCGGCCGATCTCCTTCACGTCCCGGGACTGGCCCTTGAAGGCGAAGCTGGAGTTGCGGGCGATCACCAACAGGTCCTTGAAGCGCGACAGCTCGGTGATGATGTCCTCGGAGATGCCGTCCGCGAAGAACTCCTGCTCGGGATCGGCGCTCATGTTGACGAAGGGCAGGACGGCGATCGACGGCTTGTCGAGAGGCGAGGACGTCGTGTCCCCGGAGCGCGCTGGCTGGGCGGCGGCCAGATCGTCAGTCACCCAGCGAGACACGTGGACCGGACGCGACAGATTCTTGAGCTGCTGCTCGCCGAGGTCCTCGAAGACGATATCGACCTTGGCCTCGATCTGGTCGCGCACGGAGCGCGAGATGCAGATGCCGCCGGGATCGGCCAGTGCCTCCAGCCTGGCGGCCACGTTGACGCCATCGCCGTAGATGTCCTCTCCCTCGACGATGATGTCGCCGATGTTGATGCCGATGCGGAAGGTAATGCGCCGTTCCGGCGGGACGTCTCGGTTGCGTTCGATCATGCCGCGCTGCACCGCGACGGCGCACTCGACCGCATCGACGACGCTGGAGAACTCGACCAGCGCGCCGTCGCCCATGAGCTTGACGATACGACCGTGGCGGGCGGCGATCTGGCCATCGATGAAGTCATCCCGGTGGGCCTTGAGCGTCGACAAGGTGCCGGCCTCGTCCTCCTCCATGAGGCGGCTGTAGCCGACCACGTCGGTGGCCAGTATGGCGGCAAGCCTGCGTTCCAAGCCCTATCTCCCTCGCCCAGGAGACTAGCGACCAAGGGCAAGAGAATCCATGCCGTTGGAATGGCATGGGTATGCCTGGTGTTGGCACCACCCAGACAATTTCGTAGGTGCGCCAGAACGCCCGCTCTTCACCCGATACGGGACGTCAAAGCCGAAACGTCCGGTTTGGCTTCGATTTCGTCGGCTTATACCATCCTGCGACAGCTGAAGTTCCGGGCAACCTCTCAGGATATCTGGTTTTGACCCCGAGTTAGAGAACAGCCAAGACCCGAAAGCGGTCATTCCGTCTCGACGGATCAACCTCGCCAGGCTGTCTAAACCCGCCGTTTGGAAAGATCCCTATTTGGTTCCGATGCCGATGTTGATCGGGTTGGTCAGGACGGCGGGAGCGCTTCCTCCGGAGCGCTTGCGGACCATGTCGTCAAGTGCTTCCCGGGTCACAATTCTATGCTCGTCGGTCAAGTTCAGCTCGGCGAGCACCATTTCCACGATCGGATTGCTGTTCGTCAACCAATCCCACAGCTCTTGTCCGGACTGGAACTCCAACTTCTCCGTGATCGTCTCCACGCGAATGTCTTTCAGGCCGGCGTTGCCAAGCTCCTGACGCAGTTTCTCGGGATCTTGCAACTGGAAGGGCAAGGGGGGTGGTTCCATCGGGGGCCCGGTGAAGCTGGGGACGACGGCCTGGATGGCGTGCACGAAGAAGCTGAAGAATTCGATTTTCTGGGGGGCGCCGTACACGTTCATCAGCACACGCCCTCCGGGCTTGGTGACGCGCGCCAGCTCGCTTATGCCACGCGGCATGTCTGGAAAGAGCATGACGCCAAACTGCGAGCCGGCAACGGCGAAGACGTCGTCCTCGAGTTCAGGGGCGTGGCCATCCATGACACGTGTCGCCAAATTGAGCCCCTCTTCACGCGCACGCGCCTCCAGCCTCTTGAGCATGACGGGGGACATGTCCGTCGAATACACCTGAGCGCCCAGACGCGCGGCGGGGATACTTAGGGCGCCGCTGCCCGCCGCCACGTCCAGAAACCGCATGCCCGAACTCAGCCCGACGCGACGAAGGCCTTCGTTCGCCAGCCACATGTGCGTGGGAGTGACGAACTCGTCATAACCTCCGGCAATGTTGTCCCATGCGGCTCGTGTTCCTTCCGATGTGTCCACGGCTTGTTCTTTCGCTTCGGTCAGGGTCTCGGTCATGACTTTCTCCTCGCTCAGGTCTGCGGTGTCGTTCAACGCGATCGACGCTACGACAGGAGCCCGAGGCTCCGCTTCGGGAGAACTACCCAATTTGCGCCGTGCGGCGGTGTGGGTAGTTTCCCCCAGGGCGTGGTCGGAGGAGTCAGATGAGTTTGTGCTCGTACGCGTAGGCCGTGGCCGCGGCCCTCGAGGGGACATCCAGCTTATTGAAGATGTTGCTCGCGTGCCTGTCGACCGTCTTCTCGCTCAGAAACAGCTCCGCGGCGATGGCTTTATTGGTCTTGCCGGCAGCGACCAGACGAAGCACCTGCAGCTCACGCGGCGTCAAGCGATGAGAAAGCCCCGACGCTGCACCCTTTGTGAGCGAGTCGATGCGGGCAAGGTCCGGCGCGGCGCCGAGCTGTTCGAAGACGACCCTGGCCGCGTCCAGCTCGAGCCCCGCCCCCTCGTCATCCCCAGATGCGCGGCAGGCCATGCCCATCAGCACACGCACCCGTGCGGATTCGTAGGGTGCTTCGACCTGCCGCCACGCCTCGAAAGCGCGGCGCAGCGAGCCGAACGCAGCCCGTGCATCGCCTTCAGCCAACTCGACCGCCCCTCGGGCCTGCGCGGCCATCGCCGTCAAGACACTGCTATCGAAGCTCTCCCCAATATCCGCTAATTCGCGGCAGGCGCTGCGCGCCGTCTCGATGTCGCTAACGGCGAGCATTATCTCGACGTAGGCGGGCAGCAGCCTCGTGCGCTGCGACTGATCCGTCGTCGCGCTCACGACGCGACGAATCGCAGCTGCCGCAACGTTCGTCCGTCCCTGGGCCATCCGAAGCAGAGCCAAGCCCGGCTGCGGATCACATCCCCCCTGGCTCGCGTTTCGGTACGCCGCATTGGCTGCGTCGAACTTACCTCGCAGGCGGTGCACCTCCGCTTGCTGGTAAAATGCCCCGGCTGGAGGTTGCTGCTCAATTCCGCGGGAGTGACGCTCGCAGGCGCGTCGGGCCTCCTCGATTGCGTCCCGCCAAGCGCCGTGCAGCTGCCTTATTTCCGCCCGGTGCACAAGGCAAGTACCAGTGAAAGCGACCATTTGGGGTTGCGCCTCGCACCACTGCGCCAGGGCAGCGGTCCATTCCCAGGCACGAGCCAACGCGTATACCTGCTGACAGGCGTCGATCACGCTGCAATAGATCAGCCCGGTCATGAGCGGCGACAGCTCCCCCGCGGTCACCGCGATCATGGCTTCGTCCAAGAGCGCGAGACCATCCTCGACCCGCCCCTGTCCCATCAGAGCCCGCCCCTGCAGGTGTCGGGCGCAAGAGATCAGGTCGGTTTCTCCAAACCGCTCACCTATTTCGGCCGCCTCCGTCGCCGTGGCATGCGCGGCGTCGTAGTCATCGGCGCCGAGAAGTTGCTCTGCCGCCGGCAGCAACAGATAACCCCACTCCGCGCAATCAGCCTTTTCGTCCTCGACCAAACGACGCGCGCCGGCAAGCCATCCAGTTCCGCGGCCCGTTTCCCCCATAAATAGGAGACTGAGACCGAGCCAGAAGGCGCAGCGGGCGGCACACCTTGTCTCACCTGCAGAAATATAGGTGCCGTGAGCGCGATCGAGTGCGTCCAGAAAGACACCATCTTGGCCGATCAGATAAGCCGACGTTGCCCACAACTCGAGGTCCTCAACACTCAGTGGTGGCTTCCTTGTCAGCGAGTGAAAGCGATCGGAATGCATCGGCCCAGGCGCTGTTCTCGCTGTGCCGACGCCCTTTCGCAAGTTCGCCGGTTGCCTCAGTCACCCGTTTCTTTGCTTGGCGTCGTTTACTGTCGCCCATCTGCGCGCTCCGATCCAAGGGGAGTCTACCAGATTCAAACTTTCGATGAGGAACCCCACAAGGTTGTCAGACGAAATACCCGAAGATTCTAGCAATGCATCGATGCGCCATCGCTTCGACTGCCGCCGTTGGCCATGAGCGGTCATGCCTGCGGCTGAACTGAAAAGCCCGGTCTTCCCCCGAGAGCGAACATCCGAAACCCGATATCTGGTTTTCAACAGATCAGGTCCGATTAACCTTCAAGTGCGGACGTATTTCAGCGATCGGATTATACGTCCGCAAGTGCCTGACTCTATATCGGTATTGACGGTTTGGTAGGTTCGGTGCCTGCATTGAAGTCTCGCTAGGTGCCGGCCGATACCGCGTCGAGTCCCACATTCAATGATTGCATGAGTCCGGCTTTTCCGCATGCCATCGATGAAATGTGGCGCGGCGCGCGTAGGAGGCACAAGCCTCACAGCACGCAAGCGGAAACTTCATCAAAAAACTTCCCTCAGCCCTCGCCGGGCTTGGTTCGGCGCAGCTTCTTGATCGCGCCGCGCCGGGTCTTATCATCCAGGCGACGGCGCTTCGCGCCCGCACCCGGCCGGGTCGGCTTGCGCGGGATCGGGCGCCGGGCCGCCTCGCGCAGCAGCTCAACGAGGCGCGCCAGCGCGTCCTCGCGGTTGCGCTCCTGGCTGCGGAAGCGGGCCGCGGTGATGACCAGCACGCCGGCCTTGGTCAGGCGCCGGCCGGCCAGACGCTCGGCCCGGGCTCGGACCGCCTCGGGCAGGGAGGGCGAATGGCGTAGGTCGAAGCGCAGTTGCACCGCGGTCGCGACCTTGTTGACATTCTGGCCGCCGGGACCGGGGCTGCGGATAAAGCTCTCGGCGATCTCGCGCGGGTCGATGGCAATGGTTGGGGTGATCTCGATCATGGCGAGTTGCGTGGCGGGGGCCCCTCCGAAGCTCGGCCTCTCAGTCCCGGAAGTTCACGTATTGCAGCGGCCGGTCGATCTTGAGGCCCTTTCGATCCAAGGGGAGTCCGCGATGATCGCGCCACAGGACTACGGCCGGACCTTGCAGCTATCGCACCCGTCCCTCACCCCTCCTCATACGAGATTTTCACCACCTCGATGCGCTTTGCGCCGTTGGGGGTTCTTAGCGCGACAACGTCGCCTTCCTCGGCCGTCATCAGCGCGCGGGCAATGGGGGAGACCCAGCTGACCTCGCCGCGCGCGGCGCTGGCCTCGTCGATGCCGACGATGCGCAGGGTGCTTTCTTCGTCGTCCAACCCGCCGTCGGCGTCCACATAGGTGACGGAAGCGCCGAAGAACACCCGGTCGAGGTTCTTCTGACGGGCCGGGTCGACCACCTCGGCGCTCTCGATGCGCTTTATGAGAAAGCGCAGGCGCCGGTCGATCTCGCGCAGGCGCTTCTTGCCGTAGATGTAGTCGCCGTTCTCCGAGCGGTCGCCGTTGCCCGCCGCCCAGGCCACCACCTCGACCACCTTGGGGCGCTCGACCCGGCGCAGGCAGTCGAGCTCGTCGCGCAGCAGGCGCAGGCCGTTCGGCGTCACGTAGTTCTTGAGGTCCTTGGGCAGCGGGTCCGGGGCCTCCGGCTCCACCTCCTCGGTTTCGGTTTCCTTGGTGAAGGCCTTGCTCATGGGGCTCCGTTGCTCGCTAGGGTGCTCGTCAGGGTGCTCTGCGCCATCATATGCGAAGCCGCGACGCGGGAGTGTGGAAAATTCCGGGCCCCACCGGACTCGGACCCGACCAAATGCGCGTTAAACCGACATTTCTCAAATAACTCCCAAAATCGGGGAAATCGTACCGCCGTTCCACGGCCGAGGGAACTGCGTCCCTTCCGCAGCCGTCCGATGGCCCGATTTTGGACCTCCAAGATGCCGACGAATGCCCGGTCCCAGCCAATCCCAGGGGCGCAGTCCACTGGCAAGGGCTGAAATGTCCGAGGTTGGCCCGAAGGCGGCCTTCACGACAGTGTTGGTATTTCTGCACGCGGGTTTGTGGTTTTGATCAACTCCTTACAAAGGGAGATAAAATTCTTGACCAGTCTACACCGGTCATCGACACGCCATGTTACCTCGGTGCTAATCGTAGCTTGGACGTCCTCGAGTGGAAGAATTTTAATGCCGGGCGGGGCGTAATTGAAGGCCCGCTCCACATAGAGGGTCGAGCCGATGCCGGACGCGACGAACGCGAAGAGACTTTCCATCGTATCCGCTTCCTGAACGACCCGGGGCGTGAAACCGGCCTCTCTGCAGAGGTCCTCGATCCGTGTCACGTAGGGCGACCAGCTCTCCCGACGCCCCAGCACCAGGGGTTCGTCGGTGAGTTCGCGCAGGCGGACGCCTGATCTTTGCGCCAACGGATGCGTCTCGGGCACGACGACTACGAAGCGGTCGTTCTGAACGTTGAACGTTGCGAGGTTGGCGCGAGCGACGGGGCCGACGACAAAGCCGACATCGATTTTCCTGTCCTGTAGATCGTCGATGATTCGCTCGGTAAACGAGGCCTTCGCTTCAACCGAGACGGCTGGGTAACGGGATCCAAATTCCCTCAGAATTCTCGGAAACTCGCCTTCGATGGCGAAGTCCATGTAACCGATAGAAAGAGTCCCGGCATCGCCTGCGGCAGCCTTGCGAGCGCTCCGCATGGCAAGATCGAGGTGATCGATGGCTTTTTGGGCGTCCTGCTGAAACAGCCGCCCCGCCTCAGTCAGTTCCACCTTTCGTGTGCTTCGTCTGAACAGATCCGTACCAAGTTCACTTTCCAACGCGCGGATCGCTCTGCTGAGCGCTGGTTGAGCAATGTTCATCCGCCGGGCCGCGTTGGAAAAATGCATGTCCTGGGCGACGGCGAGAAAGAGGCGAACATTCCGGAAGTTCATTGCCATGGTGGGAAACCTCCCCGTCGCTCAGGCGATTAACACCATTTTTGTTATGAAATCCGACAAAACAGATATTGGACAAGCATAAAAGTTGTTGTGAGTCTTGCATCGACAGCGCCTAGCCGCTCGAGGCGTGCGCTCTCTTCTGTGCAAGAGGCCTGAAATGATACCGGACACCATGTGTGGAATGGTCCTCACCGGCCACGGCGGCCCGGATAAGCTGGTCTACCGTAGCGACCTCGGCGTACCGGCGCCGATGGCCAATGAGGTGCTGATCGAGGTCACCGCCTGTGGCGTGAACAATACCGACATCTGGACCCGCGAGGGCGCCTACGGCGCGGAGGACGATCCGGATGCGGTCGCCTTCCTTTCAACGCGAGGAATCCACCTTAACGTTCCCGTGCATTCTAAGGAGCGGACATTGTCGGCCGCGTCGCCGTGGTCGGTCCGAGCGTGTCGAAGGGCAGGATCGGCGAGCGCGTATTGGTGGACTTCAGCATCTACAATGGTAGCGATGGCGCGCAAGCGGACATGGATTGCGCAAACATGGACTTCATCGGCAATGGCCGTGACGGCGGGTTTGCGGAATTTACAACGGTTCCGGCCGACCAAGCACGAGTGGTCGACACGGACAAGTCCGATATCGAACTTGCCAGCTTCTGCTGTTCCTACATGACAGGCGAGCACATGCTGGAGCGGATCGGGGTCGGGGTGGGCGCGCGCGTTTTGATTACAGGCGCCTCAGGCGGTGTAGGCTCTGCCGTTATCCAGCTATGCCGCGTTCGGAGGGCGATTCCCTATGCGCTGTCGAGCCTTGAAAAGGAACGCGCTCTACTCGAAGTCGGTGCCTCGGCGGTCATTTCAAAAGACGCAGGAGATCTGGTCGGAGCTGCGGAGACGGCGACCGGCGGACAGCCCATCGATGTCGTCGTGGATGTTGTGGCCGGCCCCATGTTCAATGATCTATTACGCGTTCTGCGACCGGAAGGCCGCTACGTGACTTGCGGTGCGATCGCAGGCCCGGTTGTCGAGATGGACCTACGCACCGTCTACCTAAAACACCTGCAATTGCATGGCTCGTCGCAAGGCGATCGCGCCGACTTCGATCGCATTGTGCAGTACATCGAGGCCGGCAAGCTCAAGGCCTTGGTCGGAGGTGTCCATAAACTATCCGACTTGCACCGGGCACAGGCCGATTTCTTGGCCAAGCAGTTTATCGGGAAGCTTGTCATAGTGCCGGACGCCAAGTGGTCGGAGGCCTAAGCCGAACGGGTCAAAGAATGACCGCTGGCGGATCAAGCGGCCGTTCTGCCGTTCATATAGGCATCTATGGCAGTGATGTGTGCGGCCTTCTCCTCGGGGTCGAGGAAGGAGGCCTGGAAGGAGTTTCGCGCCAACTGAGCGAGGTCTTCGTCGGTGAAATCCAGGGCCTCCTGGATCGCTCGAAAGTTTTCGTTCACATAGCCGCCAAAATAAGGTGGATCGTCCGAGTTGACGGTGACGAACAAGCCGGCCGCCAGCATCTCTTTGATCGGATGCAACGCCATGTTTTCCACGACGCGAAGCTTCACGTTGGATAGGGGGCAAACCGTCAGGGGCGTTTGCGCCGCGACCAAGCGTTCGACCAGAGCCGCATCGTCGAGCGATCGGATACCATGGTCGATCCGAACCACCTGCAAAGCGTCGAGGGCTTCCGTCACATAGGAAGCCGGACCTTCCTCTCCCGCATGCGCCACCGGCAGAAATCCGTGACTGCGGGCCTTTTCGAACACCGCTGCAAACTTGCTCGGTGGATGGCCGACTTCCGCCGAGTCCAGGCCGACACCGACGATCCGGTCCCGATAGGCCAACGCCTCGTCCAAGGTCTTCATGGCGCGTTCCGCATCGAGATCCCTGAGAAAACACATGATGAGCTTCGAAGTGATCCCAAGGTCTCTCTCGGCATCGCGCTGGGCGCGATGGATGCCATCGCTGACGGTGGTAAAGGCGACGCCTCGGCCCGTATGGGCCTGGGGATCGAAAAAGATCTCCGCGTGGCGCACGCTCTCACCCCGTGCCGTCTTCAGATAGGCGTAGGTGAGATCGTAAAAGTCTTGCTCTGACAGCAATACGGTCATGCCCTGGTAGTAGAGATCCAAGAAACTCTGCAAGTTTTCGAATTCGTAGGCATTGCGCAGCTCTTCGAGCGAACGGTAGGCGAGGGGCACCCGATTTCGTTCGGCCAGTTCGATCATCATCTCCGGCTCGAGCGTCCCTTCAATATGGAGGTGCAACTCCGCTTTCGGTAACCCCTCGATGAAGTTGTGCGTATCACCCATATTTTGCGCCTCCCGTTTATGGGCTGGGTATCGACGATGCTCAGGCGGGACGAACCAAGCTCAGCCATAACCTACGAACCGCCGGCCCCATGGTATATCTATCTGCCAGACCCGATCATAGGATGGCGAAAGGGGGGAAGTGTAGCCCCAAGATCGTTCCTTCGGTCGTGGGTTACATATGGATCTCGTCAAATCTTGGCCGACTGAGCACACTGAGCGCGGTCTAACTCGCAGAGGATTAAGGCATGAGTTCGCACGTCAAACTGTTCGATGAGCAGGAGATTCAAAACAGGATCGAGGAACTCGCTCAGGAAATCTCTCAAAGCATTTCCAATGATTTTATGATCTTGGGGTTGCTCAAGGGCAGTTTTGTATTCATCGCCGATCTATCGCGGGCGCTCTATCGTGTCGATCGACATCCGGAAATCGAGTTCATGCGATTGAGCAGCTATGGATTGGAGAAGACGAGTGCCGGCGAGGTTCACCTGCTTGGCGATTGTCCAACGGACTTATCCGGACGCCACGTTTTGCTTGTCGACGATATCGTGGACACAGGCCGGTCTATTGCCTACGCGCGTGCGATACTCGAACAGCGGGAGGTCGGGCAGCTGTGGATCTGCGTCTTGCTGGACAAACCCAACCGCCGCGAAGTCGATGTCCGTGTCGACTTCGTGGGCTTCACCATCGACGATGTCTTCGTCGCCGGCTACGGCATCGATTATGCGGAGAAATTTAGGGAACTGCCGCACATCGTCGTGGTCGATTAGAGTGTCGATTGACCGGATTTACGGCCGCACATGACCCAGAACGGATGGTGTGACGAGGTTGCCGACGTGCGGGCCTACCGCCAATCGACGGGAGAATCATAGCCCCACACGCGTTTTTACACATCGATCCCCGAGCTAGAAAACAGCCTGGACTCCTTGCGGACATTCCTAGAGGCCCGCCAAAAGGCAGTATGCTCAAAGGCACGAGACGGCGACCCTAAGTTCAGCATGATTTTGATCGATGCAACGCTGTTCGCACGAGGACCGACCACGGAGAAAATATGTCCCGACTTCGGGTCAGACGGTTTTCCAATTCCCAGAGGTGCACCCCGATGCCGTGCGGGGCGAGGAGTGCCGGCACCGCCTAGAGAGAGTCGACGAGTGAGGTTTGTCATTGGCGGTCGATACCGATACGATCGCTCACGCTAGCACCGGTATAGCGAATGTGAAACGAAGCGTTCGAGAAGGGGAATAATATGCCTGGTATCCGACATTTATTTGCGGGTTTCGCGATTATGGTGGGTATCATGAGCAGTGCGGATGCCAAGGACAATAGAAACATCCTGCTGATCATCGGCGATGACATCGGATGGAGTGATCTCGGTTCGTACGGCGGCGAAATAGAGACCCCGATTTTGGATGAACTGGCGAACTTCGGAGTCCAGTTTACAAACTTCCATTCATCCCCGGTGTGTGCGCCCAGTCGCGCAATGATGTTGACGGGGGTCGACAACCACCTCAGCGGTCTTGGGAACTTTAACTACGCTCCCTACCCGGAACATGCCGGGCAGCCCGGCTATGAAGGCTATTTGCGGACCGATGTACCGACCGTTGCGCAGAAGCTGAGGTATGCCGGTTATCACACCTATGTCGCCGGCAAATGGCATCTGGGCCGGAGACTGGAGTTGCTGCCGCCTGCCCGAGGTTTTGAGAAAAGCTTTGTGTTAGGCGGAGGAGGTGCCAACAGCTTTGACGATCGCGGCTTTCTCGCCAGTCGGCCGAAGGAGCAATGGTTCCGTGACGGTAGGAAGGTATCGCGCGGTTATGCAGGTATTTATTCCGACGATATGTATTATGAAGAGCTGACAAAAATGATTGGCTCGAATATTCAAGATGGCCAGCCGTTCTTTGCCTATTTATCTTTCCAATCTGCGCATTGGCCTCTTCAGGCGCCGGCTGAATACATCCAGAAATATGTCGGACGTTATAAGGACGGCTGGGATGAACTGCGAGAAGAGCGTCTTGCAAGGCAGAAGAAACTGGGACTCGTGCCGACGAGCACTCGTTTGGGACGACTGAACCCGACTGCTCCCACCTGGGACGATCTCGATGACGAGACCAAAGCTCGTAAAGCTCGGGAGATGGCAATTTATGCTGCGATGGTCGAATACCAAGATCATACGATTGGCCGCGTCCTGGATTATCTGCGTGAGCACGGGCAGCTGGAAAACACGGTGGTGATTTACACGGTAGATAACGGGGCGGAAGCGTTTGATACCTTGGGACCCCTGTCAAACGAAATCCAAATGCGCTTTGTGCGCGAGAATTTCGATCTGAGCATTGAGGCGATGGGAACAGCGGAGTCCTTTATAACCTACGGATCGGCCTGGGCCGGAGCGAGTGCGACTCCTCTGTCCTGGCACAAAGGTTACGTGTCCGAGGGCGGAACACGGGTGCCCTTTATTGTTAACGAACCGGGTTCAAAAAGCACTGACAAGCTGCATACGCGCCTTACCCATATAAAGGACATAGCTGCAACGATCCTTGACGTTGCTGGCATCGATCCCAACGCCCCCGGTCCCGACGGAAAGCGCTTCCCGATGATGGAAGGCCGGAGCGTGATGGGCGTCGTGCGTGGTGAGACCCAGCTAGTTCGGCCGGAGAATGAACCAATCGGCTGGGAGATGTTCGGTAACGCGGTTCTGGCGATGGGAGATTGGAAGCTCCAGCGAATTCGTCCTGGTATGCGGGGTAGTGGAAAATGGGAGCTCTACAATTTGACCGAGGATCCAGGTGAAACGACGGACCTATCCAGTGTAGAGGCGGCCCAGTTCAGGCTCATGCGCGACCTTTACGAAACTTATGCTCTTAAAAGCAACGTTCGCCCAATCGATGACGACTGGAATCCGTATGCTAGCGTCGGGTTGGAAGAGTAGAAGGAAGTCAGGGTGAATCCAATTAACATCGTTGGCAATGTCAATAGGTTCGGGGCGCACTAAGACTTTCGGCTTGTTCCGGTACTGGCTGTACCCGGACATATTTCGGGGTGGATCATCCGCGTCCGTTCTTGCCCTGAAAGCAGGTATCGGCGCGATACCACGGACAGCCCCGCCGCAAATTGCCAGGTCGAAGGGCTACCGCTGCGTGCCCCGTCCGGATTAGACTTCTCCGGGCAGAGCGGAGAAGCCTTGTGGAGTGGCTTGCACCCATTGTCTTGATTCCCGCGACGATCGTCGTGCTGGTCCTCTGCACCCGGTCGGTGGTGCGGGCGCTACGGGCCGAAAAGGCGCAACAAAAGGATCTTGAATCTACCCGCAAGGAACGGGACTAGGCTGGTCCGTCGTCGGCTCGCGTGGGCGGCAGCCGGAACTACAGGAACCAGGCTTACGCCTCGTCGTCCTCCCTCGCGGCCAACTGCAGCTCCACCCCGACGAAATCGCGCAGCGAGATGATGCCCTGGACCTCCTCCTGGTCGACGATCGGCAGGTGGCGAAACCCGATCTCGCTCATCAGCCGCAGGGCCTCGGTCACCGGAGTCTGGGGGCTCAAGGTGATGGGCTCGCGGGTCATGACATCGGAGAGCGGCGTCGCATCCGGATCGAGCCGCGCCGCCAACACGCGGTTGAGGGCGTCGCGCTCTGTGAAGATGCCGTCCAGCCGACCGTCCTCCATGACCAGAACCGCGCCGACGTGGTTCGTCGCCATCAGCTCGCAGGCCTCGCGCACGCTGGCCGCGGCGCTCACATGAACGACCCCGCGCTTGATGAGTTGTCCGACGTTTCGCTGAACCATGTCTCGGCCTCGCCCCTTGAGAACGCGCGCCTTCGAAACCTAGCAGGCTTTCCCCGCCAGAGGGCTCGCGATGCCGGGAATTTGAAGGATTTCGCCCGGAATATCCAGGGTTTGCAATGCCGGGTTCTGACGGTTTTCCACGGAACGGTTTTCCACGGAACGGTTTGCCGCGAATAGCTAGGTGTGCCGATCGGTGGGGTGGGCGGCGGCCCAAGGGCGGGCCCAAGCGTGGGCCCAAGCGTCCATTGCGTCCCGAATGGCCGAACCCGTGCCGTTCCCCCGCAGTGACGCCGGCCGTTAGCCGATCTGCAGCAGGCCGCTCGCCACGGCGCCGCCGAACAGGATCAGCGAGGCATCGACGAGCAGAATCAGTGCCGCGGCGCTCGCCTTGGCCACCAGGATCGGGTCCCTGGTCCGTTGCTTCTTGTTGGTCATCGCCGTCCTTCGAACTCCCCGGCTCGCGCCGGCCGCCCCCAAGCGGGCGTCTCGTTTCGTCTCCGTTGCATTTGGATATACGCATCGCGCCGCCGTTTCGATGTGACGGCCATCACCCTTCACGCGACCTTGACCGGACGTGATGCGCCGGTATCGCGTGGGGGCGCAGGTGCGGAGCGTTCACCGGCGCCGCTCGGCCCTGTCCGCTTCCCACATATCCCCTATACGGGATTTGCGGCGGCGCGCGTTCACTCGGGGGCCTATGGTTTATGTCTTGCTGGCCTGCGCGGCACTAAGAATAGGGGGAGCCGCTATGTCGCAAGACCTCGACAAATTGATCGAACTTTCGATCCTTCGCGAAGAAGTTCAACACCTCAAGGCCTATGCCATCCGGCTGGAACGGGAGAACGCGGCCCTGATGGACCGCCTGTCTCATCGGCGGCCGTCGGCCGCGGCCACACAGCGGGCCGGCTGGCTGCGCCAGCGTCTGGGCGCGTTCGTGACTTTCGGCGCGGTCCGTCCGGCCAGGTGAACAGCTTGGCAACCGCTCCAGGCGGTCTCTAGTCCAAGATGCTCCGGAGCGCGTCCGTCGTGTTGGCCAAGCGGTTGGCGAGCGCCGGCCGCCGGCGGAGCGCGGTGACCGGAGTCTGGCCGGCGGATCAGGTCGTGTAGGCCAGGGACGAGCAGCGCCGGGTTTTGCGCATGCGCTTCAAGGACCACGAGCTTTATCACGCAAGCTTGTCCGGGGCGATCGCGGCGCGGATCGGCGGCCCGGCGGCGGTTGCTCGGCACCACCGGGCGCTCGGCGGCATCAAGCTCTACGGCCTCGAGGACTCGGTCCATCCCGCGGTGCGGCTGCTGAACGCGCGGGCGCTGGCTGAATTGCGTGCCCGTCTATGCCTCTTTAAAGGAAGCCCAGGCGGATGTTGCCGCCGGCACAGCGCATGGATTTGTCAGGCCTTGGCGTCGCCGTCGACCCGAAGCTCGCCGTGATGGGTCTGATCGGCCTGGGTGCCGGCATGCTCAGCGACTCCGCCTTGGCCGTCGCTGGCATCCGCGGATGGTTGGTGGTTTGGATCGCCCCCCTCGGCCCCCTCGGCCCCCTCGGCTCCCTCGGTTCCCTCAGTCTTGGCCTTTTGTTTGGCCGCTTTTTTTTCGGCCTTGCGCCGGTCGCGCTCCTTGCGCTCGAATCGATAGTTGGGTTTACGGGCCATTTGGTCCTCCCAGGAATGACGTTCAGGGGTTACCGCGATGGATGGGCCGCGACCACGGCGAGATAGACAGGCACCGCCCGGACGCTGGTCGTTGTTCGGTCAGTCTAGCGCGACCAGGCTTTCCGCCGACGACTTGCCGTTGCGACCCGGCACAAGCTCGTATTCGACCTTCTGGCCTTCTCGCAGACCCGAAAGCCCGGCCCGCTCGACGGCGGAGATGTGGACGAACACGTCGGGTGAGTTGTCGTCCGGCTGGAGAAAGCCGTAACCCTTGGTGGAATTGAACCATTTGACGGTGCCAGTGGACATGATTTCCCCTATCGCTGAGTTAGCGCCGTACGTGGTCGCCCGGCGCATCAAACTAGCAGCGGGAGAAAACCAGAACCGGTACTCACGGTAGGAGAGTTTCGGACACACCCGGTGCAATTCGATGTGCTTGAAATGAACATTTAGGGGCGCAAAAGCAAGTAAATTCGCGCCGGGACGGCGGGGGCGCCCGTGTCCGCTCACGCAGCGCCGGCGCGCTGCGGCAACACTCGTTACGCTTTTGCGGCAGCCAGCACCATCTTTCGCCCAAGCAACTCCTCAAACACATCGGCTACAAGTATTTGTCGGGCGCGCTCGACGATGTCGTTCATGGACGGTGTGTCGACGAACATATCAGCGGCGCGCGTGCGAAGGTCGATCAAGGTGGGCAAGGCGGGAAGGTGAGCACTGCGGATGAACTCGTCCAGCTCATGATGGGCGAGTTCCAGTTTTTCGTCCAGCCGATGGCTCCAGCTGTCGATGAGTCCCGCAAGCTCGTCATGTAGCTCGTCGATCGAGGTATTCAGGTTGGCGCGCTTTTCGGCCAACAGGGCGTACAGTTGGGCAGCGATATGCTCGACCCGAAAGCTCGCGGCCAACTGGCCAGCAGCCCGTTCCACCACCGCCCGTCGCAGCCTCTGCTCGCTGCGCACGACAGGCGCGGGCGGGCTGCGCAGGTCCCACACCAGCCCTGCGGCCGCCAGCGCCTTCAAGAGGTAATAGCTGACATCGATCTCGTACCACCGGAAGCCCTGCCGGGCCGCGCTCTGATAATGATGGTGGTTGTTGTGCCAGCCCTCGCCGAAGGTGAGCAGCGCCAGCCACAGGTTGTTGCGCGAATGATCGCCCGTCACGTAGCGCCGGCGGCCGACCACGTGGGCCAGTGAGTTGATCGAGAAGGTCGCGTGCCACAGAACGACGGTGGACCAGAGGAAACCGACGACCAAGCCGGACCAGCCAGCCACGAGCCAGACGACAAGACCGGTGAGAACGGCCGGTAGGTAGGGATGTCGGTCCAGCCAGACAAGCTCGGGATATTTGGCGAGGTCCGGCACGGCGGCGAGATCGGTGTCGCTATGCTTCTCGGTGAAAAACCAGCCCAAATGGGCGTGCCAGAATCCGCGCAGGACCGGTGAGTGCACGTCATTGTCGGTGTCCGAAAAGCGATGATGCTGCCGGTGGTTGCCCGCCCACCACAGGATGCCGCGCTGGGCCGAGCTCTGCGCCAGAAATCCAAGGAAGAATGCGAAGGCTCGGCTGGTCTTGAAGCTGCGGTGCGCGAAATAGCGGTGATAGCCGGCGGTTACCCCGAACATCCGCAGGGCATAGAGCCCCGCCGCGATTATCAGGTCGGTCGTATGGACGCCGGTCCAGATGGCGGCCAAACAGGCAAGATGGGCCAAAACGAAGGGAATTGTCTCAACAAGGCGGTAGCGCTCGGCGGGACCCGCCGCGGGCGAAGACTGAGAAGGCAGCATGGGACAGGAGATCTCTTTGCCAAATAGAGGTTTAGCCGAAACCGCCGAGGAGAAACCGGACTCTGCCGGATGGTCCTGACCCGCAGCATGGATCTTATCACTATATGGGGCGCGAATTGCTGCATTCCTAATGCGGTGGCGCGCCTCTGGCGGTTTTCCGCCGGACCGGAGAGGTTTCCGGGCAACGGCCTCTCGCCTGTCGTGGGCCCAGCGCAACCTAAACGAGGGTGCCGGCTGGATTCCCGTTACTGTTGACCGATCGTTCCAAACACGCGAGGATGATCCATGCCTTGGGAAAAGCAATACGACGAGACCGACGTTCTCGAGCGTGCGATGGAGGCGTTCTGGGCGCGCGGCTACGAGGCGACATCGATCAACGATCTTGTGGCGGCGACGGGCATCAACCGGGGCTCTCTCTACGCCGGCTTCACCGATAAGCGCAGCCTCTTCCTTCGCGCGTTGGACCACTACGACAAAGAGCACCGCCAGGCGTTCCTCTGCGAACTCGAACGGGACCATGCGCCGAGGGAGGCAATCCTCGCCGCTTTCCGGCAGGTCGTGGAGACCTGTGAAGAGGGCCGCAACCGCAAGGGCTGCTTATTGGTCAACACGGCGATTGAGTTGTCTCCCCACGATTCCGACATCGGAGACATCGTCAAAGCGAAGCTCGAGGAGGTCGAGATCTTCTTTCGCGCCAGGATCGAGGCCGCCCAGAAAGAGGGAACCATTCGGCCCGAGATCCCGGCGGCGGAAAAGGCCCAGGTGCTGTTCGGCCTGTTCATCGGGCTCAGGGTCATCACGCGGTCCCGCCCGGATCCGGTCTTGATGACGTCGATCGTGAAACAGGCCGCGGCCCTATTGGACTGAATTTTTTCGCTTGGTTTGGAACGAACGGTAAAGAAATCGAGGAGGCCATGCCATGACTGTATCCTATGTCGAACGCGATGAAGCTGACGCCGAGACACTCAAATTCTACGACAGGGCCGAAGAGCGCTTCCAGGCGCTCCTCAACATCTTCAAGGTATTCGGCCATCACCCGGAATACGGAACCATCTTCACGGACCTGGTCATGGCGATTCTGAAGGACGGCGAGCTCGATTGGCTGACCAAGGAACTGCTGATCCTCAAGGCCACCCAGCGAAACGATTGCCAGTACTGCGTTGTCCAGCACGAGCGCGTGTCCGAGATGCTGGGCATGGACCCGGCCAAAATCGCCGACCTCGATGGCGAGACGTACAAGACCAGCCTGCATTTCACCGAAGGTGAACGCGCCTTAATTGACCTCGCGGTTCAGATCGGGGAGGACGCGAATCGTATTCCCAAGGAGCTCTGGGAACGCGTGCGCCAGCATTGGAGCGAACCCCAGATCGTCGAGGCCGTATTCGTGACCACGACCTACATCATGGTCTCGAAATTCGGCGATGCGCTCGGCGTCGAACTCGAACCCATGTTCGAGGGCGTGAAACCCATTCTCGCCGTGCCTCACTGAGATCCGCTGAGATCCGCTGAGATCTGGCGCCGCCGTCGCGACCGTGAATCCGGAAATCTCCTGCAGCAGCTTGTCGCGCATGGCCTCGGCGAAATCCTCGTAGGTCTCGGCCGTCAGCACGAAGGCGCCGGCGCCGCCCATACGGCCCCACCGGGCATAAAAAACTGATTTACTTGACATATCGGGCAAGGGGGGCCATTTGTCCGCTGTACGTTGTCTCGCGATTGCGCGAAGTGCCGCTCTTCTGCGGCGCCATTTCCCGGGAACAATAATCAAAAATCTTCCCGTTCCGGCCGCGCCTGGGGCAGGGCGAAACGCCAAGGCCCGGCCGCGTCGAGGACGCCGTCCGCGCTGCCTTGGCGCATAAGGATACCCTTACTTGACCGATATCAGTTTCTCGGAACTCGGCCTGGCCGATCCGATACAGCATGCGTTGACTGCCAGAAACCATGTCATCCCGACGCCGATCCAGGCGCGGGCCATCCCCGAACTTCTCGCCGGCAGGGATATGCTGGGCATCGCCCAGACCGGCACCGGCAAGACCGCCGCCTTCGCGCTGCCCATTCTCCACCAACTTTCCCGAAAGCGCGGAAACAACGGACCGGGCAACCCGCGCGCCCTGATCCTTGCGCCGACCCGCGAACTCGCGATCCAGATCGGCGACGAGTTCCACGCCTACGGCAAGCATCTACATCTGCGCCAGACCGTGATCGTCGGCGGCGTCAGCCAGAAGCCACAGGTCAAAGCCTTGTCGCGCGGCGTCGAAATTCTCATCGCCACGCCCGGGCGCCTGCTCGACCTCGTGGGCCAGCGGCGGCTCAGGCTCGATGCGGTCGAGATCTTCGTCCTCGACGAGGCCGACCGGATGCTCGACATGGGCTTCGTGCGCGACGTCCGGAAGATCGTCTCGGCCTTGCCCAAGACACGCCAGTCGTTGCTGTTTTCCGCCACCATGCCGGGCGAAGTCGCGCGCCTCTCGAGCGAGATCCTGGCTGATCCGATCCGCGTCGAGGTGACGCCCCAAGCCACGCCGATCGAGCGCCTGGAGCAAAAAATCTACCACGTGGATGCCGCCGGCAAGCGGGCTTTGCTCGCCAGCATTCTGAACGATCCCGCGCTGTCGCGGGTGATCGTGTTCACACGCACCAAGCACCGCGCCAACCGCGTCGCCGAGCACCTCGGCAAAAACGGCGTGGCCGCCGAGGCTATCCATGGCAACAAGTCCCAGGGTGCCCGCCAGCGCGCCCTCAATCAGTTCCGCGCCGGTGACGCGCGGGTCCTGGTGGCGACCGATATCGTGGCCCGAGGCATCGACGTCGATGGCGTCACCCATGTCATCAACTACGAGCTTCCCAACGAGTCGGAATGCTATATCCATCGCATCGGACGGACGGCGCGGGCCGGCGCCAGCGGCGTGGCGATATCGTTTTGCGACCCGACCGAGCGCGATTATCTTCGCGACATCGAACGCCTGATACGGTGCCGGCTGACGGTGATCGGGGAAGAGCCCGCCGCCACGGCGGCCGCCGTGGCGGCGCCCAACGGGTGGGGCAAGGCCAAGAAGGCCCGTAGCGAGCCCTGGCGCAAGCGCCGCCGGCCCCACGCGACGTTAGAGATCGCCAACGACCATCGTCCAAGCCGGGCGCGGCGGCGCAGGCGGGCCGCTTGATTAATCCCAAAGGGCGTGGATAGACACCCCTTTCATGGGGCGGAGCGGCCCGCCGCGCGATGTTGGGGCCAATAGTGAATATTCAGGGGGGCAAGCGCTGCCCTCGCAGGTCCTATTTGGGCCCTCCGGCGGGGGCCGCTCCGCCCCACCGGAGGCCGTGCAGGTTGGTATAAACCGGTCATAGGCAGCTCGAACCCGGGGTTTCCCGCCACTAGGCTCGGGGTCTGGAATACACCGGTCTTGTCGTGCTTTTCGCACCACCGGCAATCTGAAAGTATGACCGACGAGCCACATTCAAGAACCCTATGTCACCAAAGGACCGCTGCCCCGATGCTCACCCACGCCATGTTCTTCTTTCTTCGTCACGGCGAGACAAGTTGGAACAGGGAGCATCGAACCCAGGGACGAGCCGATGTGCCGCTGAACAGCAATGGACTGGATCAGGCAAGACGCGCCTGTGAACTCGTGAGAGGTCTCCAGATCACCACGGTATGCGCGAGCCCTCTCATACCAAGGATCAGTGATAAAGACCCATAGAGACGGCTTCCCGTGGTTTTCGGCTAGGCGCGCGCGTCGCGGCGATGCGGGGCATCGCAAGACGGGGGCAACGACGTCCGAGGGCCACGGGAAGTCGCCACCCCGAGCGTTGCCCCGATCGCCGCCCCAGCGGCCGTATCGGTCGCCGCATCGCCCGCGGCTTCCTTCCTACCCGGCGAAAAGCGGACACGATCTCTATGGGTCTTTATCACTGATCCTTGGTATCAGCCGCGCCTTGGATACCGCGGTCCTTCTTCAGGCGTCGCTCGGCTGTGAGCTAGAAGTGATTGATGAGCTGGCGGAATGCTCTTGGGGCAGCCGGGAAGGCGAAGTGAAAGGACAATGGTTCGAGGATTGGAAGGCTGGCAATAAAATTCCGGATGGCGCCGAACCCTACGAGCAATTTCTCGAACGCGCACTGCGCGGGATCAACAGATCCCTGGAACGGCCAGGGCCGGTGCTGATCGTCTCTCATGGGGGAGTCTATTGGTCCGTGCAAAAATACGCCGCATTGGGTTCCGAATTCGACATCGCCAACGCAATTCCCGTTCGCCATGATCCGCCCAGAAGGGATTATCCGTGGTGGACGGCGACAATCATAGAGACGGCGACTAGCGCTATCTACGTCGGGGTTGGGGCGGACGGCGACTGAATCGCGGATGTTCATCGAAGACCGCTCTTGGCGATTCTCGGACGTAGACGATGAAGGCAGGGCGTCGAATAATGTGAATGCAATTGAGAGGGGGGCTGGGTCACGCCTTAGGCTTGGGCGACCGGCCGTCGGTCAGTGCCGGCCGTTATCTAAAATTTAGATCTTCCTGGCTAAAGTCGTGCTCTAGCAGATCCGGGCGGCTGCAGGCGAGTCAGGCCCGGCAGACCAGGTAGAGAGACCAGAAATGACAGAACCGGCCCCCAAGCTGACGGTCTTGTCCAAGAACCCCGCCGTCATCGTCGAACGGAAAATGTCGCCGCGGGAAGCCGAGATGTACACCATGCTGAGGCAGTTTCGCTGTCACCAGGGCGAAAGCCTAACCTGTCCGGCCCGAATCATCATCGGCCAGGCCGGGGTCGTCTTGGAGTGTCCCGCCTGCGGCTGGGTCGGCCAGACCTATCCGGACGTTCAGTCCGACTAATACCAAGGATGCGCCGATTCGGGCGCTGCCCTCGTCAAAATAGAGGGTGGTCGAACGCCCCTCAGGTCTCGACGGGCGCCGGCCACAGTTCGTCCGTGCGATCCAGCAGGTAATAGGCCAGCAGGCCCACCCATTCCTTAAGGACCACGCCGATTCCAGCCAAGTTTGCGGCCACGTCCGGCCAATCCGTCAAGGTGTCGAGGCCGGCTGTCTGGTAATCCACGGGGTAAGGGAGGACGGACCAGCCGAGCTTGCGAAATACGCCCATGGCCCGCGGCATGTGCTGGGCCGAGGTGACGAGAAGCCAGACCTCGTCAGGCCCGGGTTGAATCATGCGGTGGCTGAGGACGGCGTTCTCGAAGGTGTTGCGCGCCGCCGTTTCGAATTCGATCCGGTCACTTTCGAGGCCGATACCGGACCACCAGGCGGCTAGGGATCGATGATTTTCGCCGCGCCCGGTGATCACCAGGCGCGCGCCGGGATATTGTCGCGCGAGAGCAGCGGCCACCATGATGCGTTCGGCGGCCTCGCTGACCGCCAGGACCTGCCGTTCGTCCGCGATGGGGCGCTGGAGAACGCCGCCGAGGACGAGGATCCCGTCGAGTTGAGCCGGCAGGGACGCTGGCGAGGGAAAGCGGTCCTCCAGCGGCCGCGCGATCCAGCTGTAGACCGGCGCGACCGTCACGAAGAGGATAACGGCCGAGAGCAGCGTGAGCCAGAGGCGCCCGCCTCTGCCAGGGCGCAGCCAGGCGGCAAGGGTGCCGGCCAGGAGTACCAGCAGAAGCAGATTGCCGGGCCGGACAACGAACCAGACGGCCTTGGAGATGAAATGGGCCAAGTCCAAACCGGCTACCCCTGTGCCTCGCCGCCGTCCGAGACGGCGATGACGTCCGCCTCCAAGAGCCGCCCGATCTCATCGGCGCTGAAGCCGAACTCGGCCAGCACCTCGCGGCTGTGCTCGCCGTAGAGCGGCGCGCCGCGCATGACGCCGCCGGGCGTCGACGAGAATTTCACCGGCAGACCCAAGGTTTCCACCGGGCCGAGGCGGCTGTGCTCGGCGCTGACCACCATGTCTCGGGCGATAGCCTGCGGGTCGCGGTGCATTTCGGCGATGTCCAGCACCGGCCCCGCCGGCACGCCGGCCGCCTCCAGCCGTGTCAGCCAGTCGGCCGTGGTGTGCGAAGCCAGATGGGGCGCAAGCGCGTCGACCAGCGCCGGCAGGTTTTTCATGCGGTCGGCGTTCTCGGCGAAGCGCGGGTCCTCGGCCAATTCGGGCGCGTCGATGACCCGGACCAGGCGCAGCCAGTTGACCTGATTGGCGGCGCCGACGGTGATCCAGCCGTCCCTGGTGCGGAACGCCTGGTAGGGCGCGTTGAGCGGATGGGCCGAGCCCATTGGGCCCGGCGGGCGCCCGGTGGCGAAGGTGATGGCGGAGGCCCAATAGGTCTGGACGATGCCGGCTTCGAAGAGGGAGGTGTCGACCCGCTGGCCGCGGCCGGTCTTCAGCCGCTCGGCATAGGCCGCGGCCACGCCCATGGCGCCCAGGATGCCGGCGGTAATGTCGGTGATCGGCGCGCCCACCTTGACCGGCAGCCGTCCTTCGCCTTCCCCGGTGACCGACATGAGGCCGCTCATGCCTTGGGCTATCAGGTCGAAGCCGCCCCGCTCGGCGTAGGGCCCGGTCCGCCCGAAACCGGAGATCTCGCAGTAGATCAGTCCCGGGTTGGCCGCGGCCAGGCTCTCATAGCTCAGGCCGAGGCGCGCCATGGTGCCGAGCCGGTAGTTCTCGATGACCACGTCGGCGCTTTCCAGCAGGCGTCGCGCCACGGCCTTGCCGTCGTCGGTCTTGAGGTTCACTGCGATGCCGCGCTTGTTGCGGTTCATCATCATGAAGGCCGCCGACTCGCCTTCGATGTCCGGCGGCAGGAAACGGCGGGAATCGTCCCCGCCCGGGTGCTTTTCCACCTTGATGACGTCGGCCCCCATGTCGGCCAGCATGAGCCCGCAGACCGGTCCAGCCATGATGTGGGCCAGCTCGATGACCTTGAGATCCGCGAGCGGTCCCTGGCGTTGTGGCCCCTGGCGTTGTGGCTCAGGGCGTTCAGGCTTCGTCATCGGCCGGGTTCCGCCTCTCGCTTAGCGCCCCTCGAACTGGGGTGTGTTCTTGTCGAGGAAGGCCCGGTAGCCGATCTGGAAGTCCTCGGTGCCGAAGCAGTCGTAGCCTTCGTCCAGTTCGGCCGCGCTGAGCGGCGAGGGGTCCTCGAGCCGGCGCAGGAAGCGCTTGTGCCAACGCGCCACCAGAGGCGCGCCGGCGGCGATGCGACGCGCTGTCTCGTAGGCTTCGGCCTCGACCTCCTGGTCGGCGACGATACGGGTGACCAGGCCCTTATCCCGGGCCTCCGCCGCGCCGAACACACGGCCCTCCAACAAGATTTCCAGCGCCGCCGCCGGCCCGACCAGGCGCCGCAGGCCGTCGATCTCCGGGTAGGCCATGACCAGGCCCAGGCGGTTGATCGGCACGCCGAAGCGGCTCGATTCGCCGCAGATCCTGAGGTCGCAGAGGGCGGCGATCTCGAGACCGCCGCCGACGCAGATCCCCTCGATGAGGGCCACGGTCGGATGGCGGCAGGTCTTCAGGGCGGTGAGCGTCTTATGCAGGATGATGCCATAGGCCTTGGCTAGGCTGGGGTGCGAGCGTTCCGTCTCGAACTCGGAGATATCGTTGCCCGGCGAGAAGGATTTGCCCCCGGCGCCGCGCAGCACGAGGCAGCGCAGCGTGTCGTCGTCGGCGAGCTCCGCCACCGCTTCGCCAAGGCGGCGCCACATGTCCTTGGTCATGGCGTTGAGCTTTTCCGGCCGGTTCAGTATCACCGTCGCGATTGGGCCGTCTCGTTCGATTAGGATGGATTCGGACATGGCCGCCTCCGTTCTTTCCGGCCGTTCTTGCCGGCCGTTCGTGCGCCGGCGTGCCCCGCGCGGCGTTATCGATAGAAATACTCGACCAGGCTCATGGGAATCACCGGCAGATAGGTCACCATCATCAAGACCGCGAAGAGGACCGAGATGAAATAGATGTTCACCTTGCTGACTTCCCAGATGTTGGCCTTGGCGATGGTGCAGGCGGTGATCAGGACGCTCGCCACCGGCGGCGTCTGCTGGCCGATCCCCAGGTTCAGCGTCACCACCAGGCCGAAATGGACCGGATCTATGCCAATCGAATTGACGAGCGGCATGACGATCGGCACCACCAGGATAATGGCGGCGGCCGAATGCAGAAACAGACCGATCACCAGGAAGAAGATGTTGAGCAGCGCCAGAACGGCATAACGGTTGTCGGTGACGTCGAGAATGGCGGCGGCGAGCTTCTGGGGCACCTGCTGCTCGGTCAGATAGACGCCGACCAGCGCCGAGGCGGCGACCAGCAGCATGACCACGGCGGTCTGTATGCCGCCCTCGATGATCGCGTCCTTCAGGAAGCGCCAGTCGAGTTCGCGATAGATCAGGCCGCCGATGAACAGCGCCGCGACCACGGCCAGGCCGCCGCCTTCGGTGGCGGTGACCAGGCCGCCGAAGATGCCGCCAAGGATGATGACCGGCAAAATCAAGGCCCAGACGGCCTCCTTGAAGGTGCGCCATAGCTTTTCGAGCTGGAAGACGTCTTCCACCGGCCAGCCGTGGCGCCGGGCCATCCAGTAGGACATGACCATCATGCCGGTGCCGCCGAGCACGCCCGGAATGATGCCGGCGACGAACAGCTCGACGACCGAGCTGTTGGACATGACGCCGTAGAGGATCATCGGGATCGAGGGCGGGATGATGACCGCCAAGGTGGCGGAGGAGGAGGTCACCGCCGCGGCGAAGGCGGCCGGATAGCCCCGCTTCTTCATGGCCGGCATGAGGATCGAGCCGATCGCCGCCACGTCGGCGACGGCCGAGCCGGAAATCTCGGCGAAGAACATGGAGGCGGCGATGTTGACGATGGCAAGCCCGCCGCGGATGAAGCCGAGCATGGCCGAGGCGAGGGCGATCAGGCGCTGGGAGATGCCGCTCGCGTTCATGATCGCGCCGGCCAGGATGAACATGGGAATCGCCAGCAGCGGGAAGTTGGTCGCGCCGTCGTACATGACCAGGGCCGTGTTGAGCAGCATACCCGGCCCCTGGGTGAGATAGATGGCGATGACCGCGACGACGCCGAGGGCGACGGCGATCGGCACGTTGATGAGGATCAGGGCGAACAGCCCGACGACCATGAGGATCAGGGTCATGGATCGGACCCGCCGCGCGCCGCCGGGTCGGGAGGCAGCTCGTATCCCGACCCCGCGCGCAGGTTGCGCCAATAACCGGGCAGACTGAGGGCCTCGCAGACGATGAAGAGGGTGGCGCCGATGGGGATCACCGACTGGGTGATCTGCACCGAGACCATGGACAGGCTGATCAGGGTGTCGCCTTCCAGCACCCTCAGCACGATCCAACCGGTCCAGGCCAGCAGGATGAAAAAGCCGAACACGCAGATCTCGGCCACGACGACCATAACCAACCGCCACGCCGGCGCCACTGACCGGATCAGGCCGTCGAAGCCGATGTGCTGGCGCTTGAGCGCCGCCAGCGCGGCGCCGTAATAGGTGACCCAGGCGAGCAGGACCGAAGCGACTTCATCGTACCAAGAGAGCGAGGCGCCGGCCTTGCGATAGATGACGGCGACCACCACCACCACCGTCAATGTGAGGACGAGCAAGACGACAACCGTCTCGAGCAGGCGGACGAGCGCCGCCTTGAGTCGAGCGAGCATGACTAACCCCGCGCCAATATACCGGTGATGCGTCGCTCCGGCGACCGCCCCGCGATTGGCGGGGCGGGCCGGTATCTGGGTTCTTAAGAGCCTTCGGCCAGGCTCATCGCCTTTTTGACCATGGCGTCGCCGCCGTCGACGCTGGACGAGAACTCGTCATAGATCCCCTTGCTGGCGGCGATGAAGGCGTCCTTGTCGGCTTCGTTCACCTCGATGCCGCCATCCTTCAGCTTCTGCAGCAGATCGGTCTCGAGCGCCGCCGCCTGCTCATACACGAAGGCCTGGTTTTCCTTGGCCGTTTGTTCGAGGATCTCGCGCACGTCCGCCGGCAGGGTTTCCCAGTGGTCCTTACCCACCAGGACGTAGGCTGGCGTATAGACGTGGCCGGTGAGCGAGAGGTACTTCTGCACCTCCTGGAACTTGCCGCTGTAGATCTGGGCGAAGGGGTTTTCCTGCCCGTCGATCACGCCGGTCTTGAGGGCCGTGAACACCTCGGAAAAGGACATGGGCGTTGGGTTTGCGCCATAGGATTGGAACATCTTGACACGCCAGGTGCCCTTCGGCGTGCGCAACTTGATGCCATCGAGGTCCGCCGGCAGGTTGATCGGGCGCACGTTGTTGGTGATGTGGCGGAAGCCGTTCTCCCACACCGCCAGGATCTTGTAGCCCTTCGCCTCGGCGGCCGGGGCGATTTGTTCCCATAGGATCTCTTCTTCAATGCGGGCCATATGGGCGCGGCTCTTCACCAGGTACGGCATCTCGAACAGGCCGAACTCGTCGGCCACGGTCGACATGACGGTCGACGGCAGCGAGAAGGTCAACGTGCCGAGCTTCAGCTTCTGCAGCAGCTCCTTGTCCTTGCCGAGCTGGCTCGATCCGAAGGCGACGACCGTCGCCTTGCCCGCGAGCTTTTCGTTGGCGCGCTTGACGAATTCGTTGACCGAGATCTCGAACAGCGAGCCCGGCTTGCCGACGTGGCCGAACTTGAGCTCCAATTCTTGGGCGAGCGCCGGACCGCCGATCAGCATGGCGGCCAGCGCCATGGCAACGAGTTTCATCGATTTCATTACTGCCTCCCTTTTTTGTCACAGCTTGTATTTGATTATTCTACATATTCCCGCCGTCGTCGCGTGCAATCAGACGGGTCCGATTCACCGTTTTGAGACTGTTTTCTCTGAATTCAGGCCGAGATTCGCTCCTTCCTGCTGTTTCTCCGATCGGCCGAGGCGCATTCCGCGAGATAGTCGAGCGCGGCTTGCACCCCGCCCGTCTCGTGGGGCACGCCGGCGAGACCCAATCCCATCTCCACGCCCGACAGGCACCCCGCCAACATGAGATCGTTGAAATCGCCCAAGTGACCGATGCGGAAGACCCGGCCCTGGACCTTGCCCAGGCCGTTGCCGAGCGACATGTCGAAGCGCTCGAGCACCGCGGCGCGAAAGGCGTCGGCGTCGTGGCCGTCGGGCATCAGCACGGCGGTGAGGGAATTGCTGTGTTCCCGTGGATCCTGGCAGAGCGTCTCGAGCCCCCAGGCCCGAACCGCCCGCCGGGTCGCCTCGCCGTGGCGGGCGTGGCGCGCGAAGACCTGCTCGAGGCCCTCGTCCAGCAGCATGTCGAGGGCTTCTCTCAGGCCGAACAGAAGGTTGGTGGCCGGGGTGTAGGGGAAGAAGCCCTTGCTGTTGGTGGCCAGCATCTCGTCCCAGGCCCAATAGCTGCGCGTCAGCCGGGCTTCGCCGGAGGCCTTCAAGGCCTTCTCGCTCACCGCGTTGAAACTCAGGCCCGGCGGCAGCATGAGGCCCTTCTGCGAACCGGCCACGGTGACGTCGACGCCCCAGTCGTCGTGCCGGTAGTCGATCGAGGCGAGCGAGGAGATGGTGTCGACCATGAAAAGCGCCGGGTGGCCGGTGCGGTCGATGGCCTGGCGTACGTCGCTCACCCGGCTGGTTACACCCGTCGAGGTTTCGTTGTGGACGATGCAGATGGCCTTGATCTGGCGGCCCGAATCACTCGAATCACTCGAATCCGAGGCGAGCCGCGCTGCGATCGCCTCGGGATCGACGCCCTGGCGCCAGTCGCCGGGCAGGAAATCAACCTCCAGGGCGAGCCGTTCGGCCATCCGCCGCCACAGGGTCGCGAAGTGGCCGGTCTCCGCCATCAGGACCCGGTCGCCGGGCGACAGCGTGTTTACCAGGGCCGCCTCCCAGGCGCCGGTGCCCGAGGCCGGAAACACGATGACCGGTTGCTCGGTCTGGAAGACGGCTCCGAGGTCGGCCAGGATGCCTTGGCACAACACGCCGAAATCCGGCCCCCGGTGATCGATCGTGGGCCGTTCGATCGCCCGCAGGATGCGCCCCGGCACATTGGTGGGGCCCGGAATCTGCAGGAAATGGCGGCCGGCTTCTCTGGTCATCTGCGGCTCACGCTTGCGAATGGGCCCCGGTCCGCTGGCGCGGGCCGGGGCAAGCCCTCAGTTTAGGCGTCTCGCGGGGTTAGGAAAGCCCCGAGATGCCGCAAACAAGGTCTGAGGGAAGCTAGCGAACGCCTGCTTTCCCCCGCAGTCGTTGCTGGAGACCCCCAGACACGCGCTTAATCGGTGCTGTGGGATGCCATACATGGCCGTGGGTGGACGCCGGACTGCGCGGTGAAATGGGTGTCTATCCGCGCAGGTTGATATAACGGCCTAGAGCAGATCCGCTTCGCCATTTTCGCCAGGCCGGCGCTCACCGCACGTAAGAGGCCCCATTGACGTCGAAGGTGGCGCCGGTCATGTGGCGGACCCGATCGTCACAGAGAAACGCCGCCAACGCGCCGATCTCCTCGGGCGAGGCCATGCTGCCCAGGGGAATGTCGCTGGTCGCCTCGGCGATCGCGGCCGGATCCATGGTTCGGGTGACCATCTCGGTGTCGGTGAACCCCGGCGCGATAGAGAACGCGAGCACGCCATCGGCGGCAAAACCGCGCGCGATCGTCTTGGTCAGCGTGACCAGCGCCCCCTTGGAGGCGCCGTAGGGCATCTCGTCGGGCGCCTCGCCGCGGAACGCGGCGCGGCTAGCCACGTTAATGATCTTGCCGCCGCCGTGCGCGCGGAAATGCAGGATTGCCGCCCGGCAGAGATCGGCCGGAGCCTGAAGGTTGACCTGCAGGACCCGCGCCCAGGCGGCCCGCCAGTCTTCGAGCGGCGCGTCGACCCGCACGTCCTCGAAAATGCCCGCGTTGTTCACCAGCACATCGATCCGCGGCGAAAGCCTCCCGGCCTCCGTCCAGAGCTGGTCGACCTCGCCGGGGTGGGCGAGATCGGCTTGGATGAGGTGGCAACGATCCGCGCCGATCCCCTGCTGCACGGCTTCGGCCGCGCCGCGGTCGCGCGCGTAGTGCACGAGCACTTGGCCGCCCATCGAGCCGACGGATCTTGAAATCGCCGCGCCGATGCCACGGGAACCGCCCGTCACCAGAACGGTCTTGCCTGTCAGGTTCGTCATCTCACGCCTCCCAGG
>PVMK01126663.1_pt1 | contig 40807 bp, 50 predicted proteins | sample 1853481 | NCBI WGS metagenome assembly PVMK01 (sample SAMN08533507, study PRJNA380276) | Marine sediment metagenome, whole genome shotgun sequencing project.
GTCTTTGTCTACATCATCTTCTTCGGTGTCCCAAATGCCGTCGATTGAGCGCACGGGAGCTGACCGGAGAGCGCCGCGAACCTAAGTACGACTTCAAGCAAGCACCTCGTCTGGAGCAAGACCGTGGTCTGCTCCGCCAAGGCATGGACGACCTCGACCGCATGATGAAAGAAGGGCCGCCCCCGTTATATGACGAGGAGTACAAGTGCAAATATTGCCGGCACGCAGAGTGGCGCGGGTATCGCGAAGGAGGTGGAGGGGGGTAACGGTTGGATGGACCAACGCTTGCAACAATTTAATGCGCGTGTTGCGTCGACCGGTTGGCAGCACTAAGCGGACATTTCCGGCCTAGGGCTGTCCCAGGGGGTCTATTGGAGTATATCTACTCACCAGCGGGCATGATTACTGGCAGGATGGGTGACTGTTGATCAGCGGGTCGCTGGTTCGAGCCCAGCAGGCGGAGCCATATTTCCCTAGCTAACAATGTATGAGACCCAAAAATGAGCTTCTTTGAACGCTATTTGACAGTGTGGGTCGCGCTCTGTATCGGCGGCGGAATTCTGGTCGGAAAAGTGGCGCCGAATATTGCCCAGACGCTCGATGGCATCGCGATATACGTCAACGACGCACCGGTAGTCTCCATCCCGATAGCATTGTGTCTGTTTTTTATGATGTATCCCATTATGGTCAAGATCGATTTTCACGAGGTTGTCAAGGCAGGGAAAGCCGTGCGCCCGGTAGGCCTGACCCTCTTCATCAATTGGGCCGTCAAACCGTTCACGATGTATGCGATCGCTAGTTTCTCTCTCGGAACCTTGTTCCTCACATTTATAGGTCCCGATGCCGTTGATCTCGTCAAGATGCCGCTCGGAGGAAGCTTGTCGGTTGGCGATACCTATGGCGCGGGTCAAGTGGTGCTCGTGGACGGCGTCAAAATGCTCGAAGTGCCGCTTTGGCGAAGCTACCTCGCCGGTTGCATTCTCCTAGGAATCGCGCCCTGCACGGCCATGGTGCTGGTGTGGAGCTACCTTTCCAAAGGCAATGATGGGCACACACTCGTGATGGTAGCCATCAACTCGCTGACCATGTTGGTCCTTTTCGGGGTTCTCGGCGGTTTCTTGCTCGGGGTAGGTAAACTACCGGTGCCATGGCAAGCCTTACTGCTGTCGATTGGCATTTATGTTGCGCTTCCGCTCGTGGCTGGCTACGCCTCTCGGAAGTGGATCATTGCTGCAAAGGGCGAGCAGTGGTTCAAGGAAACATTTTTACGCTTCCTGACGCCTGTGACCATCACGGCGCTGCTTGTAACGCTTGTTCTGCTGTTTTCGTTCAAGGGCGAAACAATCGTCCAAAATCCACTGACGATTTTGTGGATCGCAATTCCACTCTTTGTACAGACCGTGCTGATATTCGCCTTTGGCTATGGATTGTCCAAGCTTATGGGGCTCACCTACGAGAATGCCGCACCGACGGCCATGATCGGTGCATCCAACCATTTTGAAGTTGCGATCGCGACGGCGGTTATGCTGTATGGATTGTCATCTGGTGCGGCGCTCGCGACTGTGGTCGGTGTGCTAATCGAGGTTCCACTGATGCTCATGCTGGTGAAGTTTTGTCTGCACACGAAAGGTTGGTTCCCCACGAGCCGTCTTCTGTAGCGGAAAGAGCCGGGAACACCTCGGCCTAAGTTCCTATGCGGGAGAACCCTTATGAGTGAAATCGAGCACAAGAAGTGCTTCGGCAAGATGTTTCCAGATAGTGTGCACTTAGGAGATCAAGGATCGTCCAAAGGCAAGGTTTTTTCGGTTCGTAAGACGCCGTCAGGGGGTCTAGCCGGTCCTGATCGATCAGTCGAGACGGATGTTGAGGAGTGGGATGACTGTCAAATGTGCTCGGAGTTTGAGAGTTGCTACAAGCTCTGCCTAGGGAAGGTGACGCTGGAACGTTCGATCGCTGGGAAGTAACGACTACCGGCCGCTCATTGGCCGATCTCGGCCGTGTCCAGCGCAGCAATGTAGCGATGCTGTGCTGTTTCGAAAAGTCCGAAAAGTCGGCACCCTGCCAGCGGCAACCAGGTCCTGACCGTCTCAGGTCGGCCACTACCGCTCATTGCGAGCCTCCTGCATCGATGGGAGCCTCGATCAGCACGCGAACGCCAAGCTGTCCGCCGCTACTGGGCGTGGAACGATCTGACCGTCCTAGGTGAACAGCGATGGTCACGTAGCGCGTCGGCGTGTCACGACTGGTTGTCTCGACAAGCACGTAACCATTCCCACGAGGACCAACAACGTCGGCGTAGAAGGCGACGACCTCCTCGTACGACAGCCTGGTGAGTACATCGACTACGAATCCTCTGCCGTCTTCAAATGTCGTGCGACGCGCCGAGTAGATTTCTCCGCTAATGATAGGAACATCGGCCGGCAAGTCTGCGGGTAGTTCGCCGTTGAGGTTAGCGCAGCCACCCGCCGTCAAGGCCAATAGTCCGAGAAGTATCAAGGGCTTCATTCTCAGGGTGCAAGACAAAGAATCTCTGATTTTCAATTTGGCTTCGCTAACTACTAAACCCAGAATCCGAGAAAAGGGGAAGCGCTGGATCTGGATTGTCGGACATCTCAGCGAACGGCGGCTCAGGGCTACGCTAAGGATGCGAGCGAGTTCCGCAGGGTAGAGGCCAGCCCGAGCGGATACTCGACGAGAACTGGAATGATGCGGTGAAACGAATCGGCGCGATGGGCTCGACTGAGGGTTTGGCCGACATTCGCAGCGCAATGAAGGAGGCCTTCAGGTCGCGCTCCACTGACGATTGGGTCACATTTCTGTATGAGCAGCCTGAAATCATCTGGGAACGAATCCCTGGGCATGAGGAAGTGCTGGGTGAACTCGGCTTCTCCGAGCAGGAAGTGGAGGCAGTCAGCGAGCGCTGCGAGCAGGTGCGTCGGGATCTTCTTGCGGGTGTCGGTAGCGAGCTTTGGGAGTGAACCCGCGACCGGACATTTCTGCGATCGTCTGGTCCTAATCCCAAAGCTCATCCGTGTGGACTTGAATCTTCGCGAGGGACTCATCGTCGATCCCGTATTTCCGCAACGCTTGCTGGTACCTGGGTTCTTGTTGCAGCGCTGCAAACGCTTGTCTGAATGCAGGGGCGGCATGTTCGGCAGTCCAGCGTTCTTGAGCCCGCAACCGCATTATCCAGATAATCGAACCGGGATCCGTGCGATTGTCTAACTCATCGAGCGTGCGCGACGTGTCGGCACTCAGGACCACGTCCAGTGGCAGCCAATACCACGGCATCGCGCTGATTCTTTTGGATGTAGACGCATAGGATGCGCGGGCATCAGCGACCTCTCCCTGTTCGATGGCTATCCACATGAGGAAATAGGGTTGTCTCTCTGCACTTAGCGACTTGATGCTGTCTTCGGCGGCGTCGAACCGCCCGCTGGCAATATCAGCGAGCGTCAGCCAGTACTTGCGCCCGGTCCAGACAGCATTCTCGTCGACGGGATCCAGCGGGATGCGTTCCAGAGCGCGGCGGGCTCGGTCAAAATCGCCCACGACAAAGTGAGCGTTGAATTCGTTTATCGCGCTGGCTGTCGAACGCGGATCGAGCGCGTGAATTCGCTCTGCCACGGCTAACATTTCGTCTGTGTTGAGAGCGATGGCTAACACTTCGTAGTAACCGTGATAGACGCCAGAATTTGGAAATCGTTTGATGAGCGACTCGAACGCTGAGATCGAGCCTTGCAGATCGTGCTCGACGTAGAGTTTGAGCATGGCTTGGGTGACTAATGCATCCACGTTCTCTGGATCGAGCTCGAGGGCTCTGTTCAGCACCCTCAACAGCTCGCCGTCACCCGGGTAGTGTTCTGCGCCCCAGCTACGAAGACCATTGTAGACTCCCGATAACGTGCCATAAGCTCCGGCGAAGTTACGATCTATCGCTATCGCGCTCTCCAGTAGAGGCTTTGCAGAGAACGGGTCGTTGGCGCCCCACGCGCGGCGCCCCCTCAAATAGAGGTCGTACGCGACCGGGTCGACGTCGGGTTTCGCCGAGGGTGCGACGGCTATGTTAGGCACGAACTCGCTGATCGCAGCCTGCGCAATCTCATCCTGCAGGCGGAGGATGTCGGTGAGCTCTCGGTCATAGCTGCTACCCCACATCTCGGTGCCATCCGCAGTTTCAGTGAGGCGCACGCCTATCCGCACTGTGTTGCCGCTCCGGCGCACGCTTCCCTGCAAGATGTAATCTGCGCCGAGGTGCTCACCGATCTTGCGTATGTCGAGCTCGGAATCCTTGTAGACGAACGACGACTGTCGAGAAATCACGAGCACGTCGCGCAAGTGAATCATGCGATTCAGAATCTCGTCCGTCACGCCATCGCTGAAGTAGTCTTCTGTATCGCCGATGTTGACGAAAGGCAACACCGCAATAGCCGGTATGGAGGCACCCTTCGGTTTCAGACTTCGTGATGGCGCGGGAGCCTCGGCGGGTTGGCCGAGCGCGTTCAGGAGGTGTTGCTTGTAACTTGAATCCCTGGCTCGATGCAGTGCCTGAACGCGGTTGAGCGCGAGATCGAGTTCCGGCGTGAGGTTGACCTCCTCAAGGTACACAGGCAGTACCTGGAATCCTCTATCGAGCGCGTAGTCGACTTCCCGATTGCAATGCTCAGACGCCAGCGAAGACGCGGATATGTAGTAGAGAAACGTGGCGGCGCCCTGGATGGCCTCGGCGATCTCAGCCCGCCAGACCTTGCCCGCCGAAATACCTTCGTCGTACCAGAGGTTGGTTCCCTGGTCGTGCAACCATTCGATCTCCGGATACACCACGGCGCTGTCGTCATGTGCGTAGCACACAAAGACATACGGCTCGTCGCCTCGATAGGCCGGGAACGGCTGGTCCAACGCACCTCCCCCAAAGTTCGTCTACACCGGCACGCCCTGCTCGAACGCGATGAACGAGTGCGGCTCGCAGGTAGTCCAGGCTTCATTGTCCGTCAACGGACGCGTCGCAACCACGGTCACGATGTCGTTGGGGGTCGTTTCCGATGCGAAATCAATGCTGAGGTCTGCATCGATGAGATTGGCCTCGCCGAACGCGGCGCGTCGGGTGATCCAGGCGAGATCGGTACTGCAGTGCGCGTAAAGATGTCTGGAGTCACCGAGCAGCATGTTGAACACCCCGCACGTCGCCACTTCATCTGTCAGGTCCCCAATAATGCGGCGCAGTGTTTTCGCGCGCGTGGGAAATTTGGGATAACGCTCTCGCAATTGATCCAGAACCCAACAGAATGCATGCTCGCTGTCGGTAGTGCCGATGGGTTTGTAGTGGTCGAGCGGCCACTGCTTGATGCCTTTGAGCTTGCCATTGTGGGCAAAGACCCAGTCCCGGCCCCATAACTCGCGCCGGAAGGGGTGGGTATTCTCGAGACACACCCGTCCATGGGTTGCCTGCCGTATGTGACTGATCACCACACGGCTCTTGATCGAGTAATTGCTGATGAGCTGCGCCACGGGCGAATTGACGCTCGACGTCGGGTCGTGAAAGGTGCGGCAACCCCGGCCTTCGTAAAACGCGATGCCCCAACCGTCCCGATGAGGACCGGTGGCGCCGCCTCGCTGCATCAGCCCGCGAAAGCTGAAGCAAATGTCTGTCGGGACGTTTGCACTCATGCCCAGTAATTCACACATGGGGCTAGTGTATGCGTCGCGATGCAAAAAGGTTGCTCGGGAACTTGCTCATTGTTCATTCGTTGCCGCGAGATTGACCCGATTGGACGGGGATTCGGACGGGGTTCCTCGCCGCTTGCCGCATCAACCTCGCAGGGATTCCGTAAACAACGCGCGTGTTACTTCGTGGTCGTTGCTCACGAACAAGCCACCGACAACGCCGAGGATCCAAAAACACACCAACACCATGTCGATCGAACGTTTCCGCCCCACCAAGCCGACTACGGCAGCGGATGCGAAAACCAACTGGCTCAAGATCAGCGGATGATTAAACGGCATGTCGAACAGCAGGTACGGCAGGGGGATGGCCTGAACGGATATAGCGATTAAAACAGAATAGAACGGCCCTCTCATCGACTCAAAATAGATACGGTAGTCGGGCACTGCTCCAACCGGGACGAGCAGCGTTGCGCCGATGAGCAACGTGATCGGCCCCATCAGAAGTAGTACAAAACGCACAAGCGTCCAGACTTCTACACCTTGGTATAGCCAGATCTGCCAGAACAGGTGCGCGTGAGTTGCCAATATTGCCAATACCCACGCGCAATGAACCCAATACCGACGCTCGGACGCAAACACTGGAGCAATGTTGGTCAATGTGCGCGCTAAGCTGAATGACAGAATCAGTGACGTGGCGATGGAGATATATTCGAAGAGGGTCATCCCGCTCTCTTTGCTGACGATCCTGAGTCTACTAAGAGCGGGTCCTCAAGGCACTCGCCCAAGTGTCGGCTTCGGGCTGCGGATTCAACCGGTCGGGAAGACCCGCCCTAAGGCGGGCCCTCTCTGTGAAGGCAGAGATCAGTCCGTGGTCATGTAGATCGAGTTGGCGCCGCACGCGGCAGTACTAACCAACTGCGCGTTGGATTTCGCGGCGTCCTCGTCGGAGTACCACCATTCAAATGCTGTCGCGTGGGCACTGAGCGTCGGCGAGGAACCCTCGATGAAGAACTGGCCAATCTGTTCCGGGCTGGCGTGCGGAACCAGCAGACGGATTTCATAGTCGATCTTGTCGTTCTTGACGAGATTCCGCCAGCCATCCAGCCAAGCCTGCGCGTCCGCCATAGTTTTACCGTCGTTCAGTGTGCACAGCGAGTACTGCATGGCATCAGCCGATGCGTTGAACGAAAGGACGAAAAGAAGTGCGGTAGCTAGTATTTTCATGATGTGTGTTTCCAGATTGCTAACCGTTGAAACCGCGCGCGCATACCCGGCGGGCACCCGCTTGCGGCGTAGTCTTGGGCTGTAACAACAAACCTGCTCCCCTCCCAAGACCCCAAAGAGTAACACTTCAGGAACACACATCAGGGCTCGTTCGGCCAACTTCGCACTGACCAATTGAGCCTGACGGGTCGGAGTTGGGCACAGAGCTACCGTTTTCTGGAGCCGTGGCCCGAAATGTCGCGTTCCGACGCTATTCCGTTGATAAAGTGCCGAAGCGGACACTCCTCAACGGCTGTCAGGACTTCCCTGCGCGGCTTTCTACAAAGCATGCGTTGTCAATTGTGAGCGGTTTAGCAGCACACAATTTTTCGAAATTGGTCGTCGCCGTAGCGCTCGCACTGGCTGAAATCGGTGCTGTTACAGCACTCACAAACGCCTTCATCGTGGGACTCTCCAGTTCTTCGTAGACAGAGAAGATCACTGGCACTGTGCTACGCCGAACGAACGCTGCTGCGTGTTCATCTGGAATATCACAAGCGAATACGACGGCCTGTAACGGCATGCTCGACGACGTTGTGACACGACAGCTGTCGGTGTTCACTGAAATCGTCCTTCCCTCGTAAAGTGGGTGCGTGCCACACATCAGTGTCCCGCAGCAAGTAGACATCGCGGTGGCGTTGAACGCGTCTGCGGTTAGCTTTGAGAATTCCAGTAATTCTCGCGATGCTTCGTCGACCATTAAAGCGTTCGCGAAATAGACCAAATCGACCCCACGTTCAAAGTTCGCAACCGCATCAGGCAGCGAGTTGCCCGGATTCTTGCTTGCCGAAATTAGGCCTCTTTGGCGACAGTCGAAACACAGACATTCAGTGTGCGAGCGCAAGGTCGGGTCACACAAAGTGATTCGGCAGGCGCCACATCGACACTCAAGAAAAGCCTCCGGTTCGGTCATGATCAGCTCACCGCTCGGGTAAAGTAGGAGGGGGTAAAATTAGTTCGGTATGTCGCCTGCTGCAAGCGTCAATGGCTGCTTCGGGCGCTCGGGCCCGTCGATGAATGCGCGGGATTGTGAATCTGTGCTTCCTGGTTGCAGTGGAAACCGAGGCGGCTATATCAGCGACTTCGTAATCGATACGGGTTGATCTACTCGCAGATTAGCCCCGCGAGAAGCGCCGAAAGAGTGATACGACTAGATACCCGAGTATCAGGTCGTCCATGATCAATACTCCTGAGAAGCGAAGACGTCTCGCGGCGGCGCGTCAGTGAGATTCCTATGGCACAAATAGCTGCATCGTTGCGCCTGTCGGATGATGAGATCGGCGAAATCATGCGCGTCGAGCCCCGGCTGCGAATCGCTACGGTCGGTTCCGGTGGCGAAATCAACCTGACCCCGATGACCTTTGGGTGGGCCGGGGAACGGGTGTATATCTTCGGGCGCGGGCAGAAGATTGCGAATCTTCGACGCCACAGTTCCGCGACCGTCCTCGTCGATACCGGTGAACGCTGGCGTGATCTGAAGGGCGTGATGATGATCGGGGATGCACGAGTACTTGAATCGGCCGAGGACGAAGCCGCGGACGACCACCTTGGGTCCGCGCAGCTGAACCTCGGAGAAAAACACGGGCTGGAGAAAGACGGCGTCGTTGCTGCTTACGCTCCGACCGCGTCAGGCAGAAGCAGACGATGGATTGTCTTCACCCCAACTAAGGTGGTCAGTTGGAACAATGAAAAGTTGAATCGCGGTACGTAGCGATCAACTCCGGTGATATTTCACCGGCCAACGCACGGCTTCCCGCGATCAGTATCACGTGCACGTGACGGTACATCAGTAGTTTGAAGAATCTCCATTCGCCGAGCCCCAACTTTGGCGACAGGTTTTCGTCCGCATCCCCCTCTAAGTTTGTGCGAAGACTGAAAGGCGTACCATGCAGCACCTATCTGGACGGTTTCGTGAGTTGTGGCCGTGACGATCAACACGATGCAGGTGGTTCGGGACCGCAAGCTCGCCCGTCGCATGGAAGCGCCGGAGCTCGACGAACCGGAGGCCGCTGGCCGGCGTACCGAACTCATCGGCCTGATTCAGCTGGCCATGGATCAGTTGCCGGAACGCTATGCTGACGCATTGGAGCTGAAGTATGTCCACGGTTTCAGCTCGAAGGAGATTGCTGCGCGTTTCGGGATTGGCGATGAAGCCGTCCAGTCTCTGCTGGCGCGAGCGCGCCGTGCGTTCCGTGAAGTCTGTGGAGAAGCTGTCCTGATCGACCAGATGGGTACCACACGATGAGCGCAGAGCGACACGATTCCGACCAGAAGTCCGAGCAGAAGGAGGACGCGCTGGTGCGCCGCGTGCTGACCGCGGCGGGTGAGCGTCTGGTGGTCCCCGAGCACTTTCGATCGCGCTGGGAAACTACGTTTCGCGACGAGCTCGCCCGCGCGCGCGACGACGTACGCCGCCAACGGATTGCCCGCTGGGTGCCGCTGGCCGCTGGAATTGCCGTGCTGGGTCTGGCGGTAGTGCTGTTCGCCAACCGACCGGCCGTGCCGGAGGCGCTGGGCACGGTCGTTGCGACGCAGGGCTACAGCGAGATTGGTTCAGGTGAAGCCGCCGAGGGCATGCGGATCCAATCAGGTGATGTCGTGCGCACGGGACCAGGCAGTTACCTGACGCTGAACTTCGCCGGCGTCGACGTTCGCCTTGCACCCAGCACGGCGATCGAGACTGATCGTGACCAGTTACACCTCACACAAGGTCAGCTCTATATGGATATCGGTGAGAGTCCGAGTCGCTCCACGCTCGTGGTCGTGACCCCCTTTGGCGAGGTCGCGCATACCGGAACCCAGTTTCTGGTGGACGTCACGCTCGACGCAATGATCCTCGCCGTTCGGGAAGGGGCCGTGGAGCTACGGATAGGCCGGGCGCGGGTCAATTACCGAGCGACGGCGACTTCGGCACCGCTGGTGCGCGTCACCCGACGGGGCTTGATAGAAGTCAGCGACATAGACCGCCACGGCGGGATCTGGGGCTGGACGGACAGCGCTGGTCCGGGTCTGGTCGTGGCGGGTCGGTCCACGAACGATGCATTGTCCTGGGCGGCCCGCGAGCGCGGGCTACGCCTGGAGTACCTGACACCCGCTGCGCGTCGCAGAGCCGCCGCCCTGTTGAGCGCGCCGCCGGACCACGCGATGGGCGCCGCCGACGTATTGGAACTGGTCTCGGACATCACCTATCTGCGGGTCGACGTGACCGGAAATGGCATCGTGCGGGGGTCAGAACGAGATCGCGACGCCGACTAACGGGATCAGCGGAAACAACGTTTCTCTGTCCGGTTCGAAGATGAACGAACCGTCTTCCTCCTCGAGGTCGTAGTCGATTCCCGCCACGTTGTTCCGATCGAGCGCATTGGTGATGTCGGCAAAGACCGTGACCGTAGAGCGACCCACCGTCCATGACTTGCTGGCGCTGACGTCGAACGAGAGGTAGTCACGCAGTTCGGTGTTGTTCAGCACCTGCTCGATCGGCAGGGTCTCGTCTATGCCGATCGTCCGCGGCGGGACGGTGGTGCGCCAGCCGGTGTGCCAGGTCAACGCGGCGGCCAGGGTGTAGTCGTTGCGCGTCCAGGCCACGATGGCGTTCACGGTGTGGCGTTGCGACCAGCGGCGCGGGACCCAGGTGCCCTCCGAGGTGTCAGAGATGCGGTCGTCTACGTCCATATAGCTGTAGCGCAGTGTGGTGGCCAGGCCGCTGGAGAGATCGTAGCGTGCCTCGATGTCGACGCCCCACGCTTCGGCGCCTTGCGGTGAAATCGCGCCCCGGTCCGGTTCCAGTTCCGGATGGATCACGAATGGATTGAATATGTTCTCGAACCGCGTGGCCGTGTGTCGTTGACCGAGTTGTCCCTGGAAGTGGATATCACGTTGGCGAACTTGTCTGTTCTGAAGCGCGGCAAGGCTCGGGCGATCCGATTCTCCACGCTGGTTGCCATCTGTGAGGCGTTGAAATGCCAACCGGGCGATCTGCTGGAGCTGGAAGACGTGTCGGGCGACGAGATCGTTTCAATAGAATAAACGAGCCTTCATTTGCAAGAGGCGCAATATCTCGTCCTCTTCTTCGTTAGGAGTAAGGGAGGAGCAAAATGAAGGATGGCTATGTCCGCTCGTTTATCGCAGACGAACGTCAGAAACTTATCCGTTACGTGCGGTCCTTGCTTAGGGAAACCGCGGAAATGGACGCGGAAGACGTTGTCCACGATGTGATGGTCAGCATCCTGGAACGCACGGATCGACCGGCGCCGGATTATCTGGCGGCCTATATCTATCGGTCGCTCAAGAACAGAGTGATCGATCAGATCAGAACCAGGAAACCGGCGCTGTCACTTGATTCTGAGTCTGATGGGGGCGGGAAGCTCGTTGAGCTGCTGCAAGACCGTAATCCCAATGCACTGGAGATCTTGCAGACCCAGGAGGGGAAAGAGGAACTGTTCGAGGCCTTGGAGAGATTGAGCGAGATGGAAAGAGAGGTGGTTGTTGCCCATGAATTCGAAGGGGTTCCGTTCAAGGAACTATCGGAAATATGGAACGTTCCGAAAAACACCCTTCTTTCCCACAAATCACGCGCGATGAAGAAGCTCAGAAAGCATTTTCTCGTTTCGTAAGGAGATAACCGATGATTTCGATTCAATATTCTGACAACCCGAAGAAACGCAGGGCGCAGAAGATTGCGCTGTGGACGGTCGCGGGTCTGGCCGGGACTGTGGTGTTCGGGCTGCTGTTCGGGTTCTTGATTCAGTTTCTGTGGAATGCAACGCTCGCCGAGATGTTTGATATTCCCAAGTTGTCGTTCTGGCAGGCGATTGGGCTGTTTGTGCTGGCTAAGCTCTTCTTCGGCTTCGGCGCCGGTGGAAGTGGCTCCAACCGGAGACGAAGAAGGAAGCGGCGCGCCCATCGGGAGCCTGACATGGAATCAGAGAACGTCACAGAACTCGCGGATGATGAAACGTTCAAGAGGTTCTGGCAGGAAGAAGGAAAAGCGTCCTATGAATCTTTTCGTAGAGGTGACCAACCAGGGGAGCCGGACGAATCGACGTAATCTAACGAGTGCTATTATGCAAGGCTATGCATCGGCTTCAGTTTCGGGAGATCGAAGTCATGTCTGCAGAACGCTACGAAACGATCAACCTGGATTTCGGGCAACGCGTGGTCATCGAGACAGACGATCGAGCCTGGCAGGCCAGCCCCATGCAAGGGGTATTACGCAAACCACTGGCGCGCGAAGAGGCTGAACGAGGCCATGCCACGAGCGTTGTACGCTACGAACCTCAGTCGCGTTTTTCGGAACATGGCCATCCGCTGGGCGAGGAGATTCTGGTGCTCGAAGGCACCTTTTCCGATGCAACGGGTGACTTTCACGCCGGTACTTACTTTCGTAACCCGGACGGATTTCGGCACGCGCCGTTCAGTGAAGAAGGTACGGTCATTCTAGTAAAGCTCCACCAGTTTCAATCGGGCGACGACGCCCATGTCGTCATCGACACGACCACCGCCGAATGGGAGCCGGGTCACGGTGGCATTGAAATAATGCCGCTACACAGTTTCAGAGGCGAACGCGTGGTTCTCGAGCGCTGGTCCGCGGGTGCAAGCCTGGAGCGGCACGTTCATGAGGGTGGGGAGGAAGCCTTCGTCATCAGCGGCGAATTCATCGATGAACTGGGTCGTTATCCCTCCGGCACCTGGATCAGGAGCCCTCATCTGAGCGCGCACCAGCCCTATGTTGAGCAGGACACGCTCCTCTGGGTCAAGACGGGCCATCTGCCTCCTGATTGAACTCAATCTGATTACCAGCCAAGTTCCAGAAAAACTACCGACAAGCCATCGCTGTAACGCATGCCGGCAATATCGAGGTCCGCGACGACGGAGGTCACTGACGTGGGAAATGGTTCGTCCCAGCTGTACACGGGATTGAAATTCGCCGGCGTTCGCGACCTGAGTTTTTCGAGCGCTGCCCGTGCCTGCTGCGTTCTGCCCGCTGCGTAAAGCGACGTAATGAGCACGTATTCGGCGTCATAGTTGATGCGCGAAAGCAGCAGCGAACGGCGTGCGGACTCGATCGCTTCGTCGAACCGACCCATGGCTTGATAGATCGCTGCTTCGAAGTATAGGAAAGTGGTCATCGCCATGTCTTTCGGGCTCAGCCGCTGGGCAAGTTTGATCTCCGAGAGCGCGCGATCGTAGTCGCCCGTGACCTGTAGGATCTTCGCCATCATCGCGTGCACGCCCGCGTTGGCTGGGTTGAGCCGCAACGATTCTTCCTGCAAGAGCGCTGCGCCGGCGACATCCCCAGAGATGAGCAGCATCGCCGCCAGACACGAGCATACCGTCGGCTCGAATGGACTCAAGATCCTGGACTTCTCACCCGCTTCGATGGCTCGACGCAATGTTTCTTCGCGCTCCTCCTTAGTGAGCAGATGAGGAAGATTGATGATGTAGCTGCCATCAATATGGTTCAGCAGGCGATAGGCAGCGGCGAAGTTCGGATCGAGTTCCAGGGCTTTGCCTACCAACTCACGCGCTTCTTCCAGTCGTTCCGGGGACACGAACTGACCGTTGAGATCAGTGAACGCGAACGGCGCGTACGTGTTGGTTGCAGCTTGCAGGAAGTAGTCGAATGCCTCCATGTCCGCGGTACGCACGAAGCGCGAACGGTCGGCTTCGGTGATGATCAATTCGGGTTCGATCGCGAGCAGGACCTTGTTGACCACCTCGGCTTGAATGCGAAGTACGTCCTTGAACTCGAAATTGTACCCTTCCGCCCACACGTGTCGACCTTCGCGGTCGTTGAGCTGTACGGACACACGGACTTCGTTGCCGACTTTCCGCACGCTTCCTTCGATCACGTACCCCGCGCCCAGATCGGCGGCGACCTGGCGAATGTCGGGTGCTGCATTCTTGTACTGGAACGTGGTTGTTCTCGCGATGATGGGAAAGCTCCGGAACGACTGCAAGCCGGTGATCAGGTCCTCGGTGATGCCATCGGCGAAGTATTCCTGCTCCGGGTCGTTGGACATATTGATGAACGGCAACACCGCAATAGCAGCGCGTCCAGAAAACCCATCTACAGTCATTTCGCGCGACGCGAGCGGTTCGAGCGCGTCGTTGGAAGCGTTGGGGCCTGTCCCGGGTTCGCCTGTTGGCCACAGACTGATGGCGCCGACGATTACCACGAGCACGGCACAGATCGCGGCATAGACAAGAGTCCTCGACGTGCCTGTGCTGCTGGTCGCTGTCGTTGGCGCTGGGGGTGAAGGTGGCGTACCGCCATCGGGTCGAAGCGCGTGCTCGAGCTTCTCGTGGAACGCGGGGGTCGGCAAGCTGTCGCGGACAATGGCTTGCGTCGAGCCGAGCGAAAGAGCCAGTGAATCCGGTAGAACCACGTCTTCCAGATGCACCAGAACCAGCCGTCGGTCGTGGGTCTGAGCGAACAGCACCTCGTTTCGGCAGTGCTTCGACGCCACTGAGCGGCTGGTCATGAAAAAGAGCAGGTGGTTTGCTTCTCGAACCCTCTGCGCCAGCTCCGCCGTCCACTCCTCGCCCGGGGTGATGCCCTCGTCATACCAGATATTGAAGCCCCGATCGCGCAGGCGCTCTATTTCCGGATACACGACAGATGCGTCTTCGTGTGAGTAACACACGAAGATATACGGCTCATCGCCTTGGTAGGCGGGAAACGGTTTTTCCACTACACGCTCTCCAGTAGGCCGGCAGTCTACTTCGTCGTGTCGATCCGTCAAATTGGATGAGAGATTGGGCCGCCATGCCACAGTAAAGAGAGGTGATCTCCTAACGCCCCCTGAGGCATCCCTGCGTGCGGCCGCTATGAGACACTGGACGTCGGTACCGGAGTTTCCGCGGAAACAACGCAGATGCACTAGTTGCTTTGGCGCGTCACCTTCAGATTCAATAACGGTGAGTCGTTGGTGGACTGACAAGCGATGGCGGGAACGATGCACGAGGGCGAGGTCGATATCGACACCAACCTCGTTCGTGACTTGCTCATCGAGCAGTTCGTGCGCTGGTCCGCTCTTCCGATCGTACCTGTCGCGTCGTCAGGTACCGTCAACGCGGTCTATCGGCTTGGTGATGACCTGTGCGTTCGACTCCCTCGCCTTCAGCAATACGCCAAGAGTCTCGAAAGGGAGCTGCGCTGGCTACCCGTGTTCGCCCAGCACTTACCGCTTGCCATTCCAGACCCCGTGGCCCAGGGCAAGCCGAGCGGCGATTACCCGTTTCCCTGGGCGATCTACCGCTGGCTGGAAGGCCAGGCGTTCGAGCCCAACACCTGCCACGATGAGTCGAATGCAGCGGAGGATCTCGCGAGCTTCGTTGCAGCAATTCGACGAATCCACTCCTCGGGTGCACCGAAAGCGCGTCGCAGCGTAGCGCTGAGCGTCCTTGATCGCGCGACGAGGAAGGCGCTTGACTCGTTCGACGAAATCGTCGACACGCGTGGCGCCACCGCCGCTTGGGAAGCATGCCTGCAGGCTCCCGAATGGGACGGGCGCCCGGTGTGGACGCACGGGGACTTGATTCCGCCAAACATTCTGGTTGATCAAGGTCGGGTCTGCGCGATTATCGACTTCGGAGAGATCGGGATCGGCGATCCCGCGATCGACGTGATACCCGCGTGGAGCGTGTTCAGCGCTGACGCCCGCAGCGTTTTTCGTTGTGCCCTGGGTGTCGACGAGGCAACCTGGGTCAGGGGACGCGGGCTCGCGCTCCACCAGGCGCTACTCATCATCCCATACTATCCGAAAACAAACCCAGAATTCGTTGCGATGGCTAAACTCACGGTGGAAAGAATCCTGGCCGATACCGACTGATCTTTGACGCTTAGCTTGACGCTGGTACCGGATAGAGTTCTCGCCATGCCCCTCGAAGAACGCGAGCGGCTGAGCGCAGGAATAAAACCAGCAGGGCAACTGCGATCAGGATGTCCGGCCAGCCCGAGGCGAACGCCCATACCAGGATGGTGGCAGCGATCACCGCAAACCCTTCCATGACATCGTTGCGAGAGCACTCCCACACGGAAGACATGTTCACGTCACTGTTCCGATAAGGATAGAGCAAGCGCAAACACAGCAGATTCGCGCCCAGGTTGAGAAGCGCGGCGATACCCATCGTTTCAAAAGCGGGTGTGTCGGGGTGCATTAGCCGCCAACTGATCTGGCCAGCCACTGCGAGAGCCGCGCCGAAAATCAGTAACCCTTTGAACAGCGCTACCCGTGCCTTTGCTGCGGAGGTTGCGCCGATGACAGCCAGACTCAACGCATACGTCAGCGCATCGCCGAGATTGTCCAGCGCGCCGGACAGTACGGACGAAGAACCGCTGAGCACTGCTGCAGTGACCATCATAACGAAGGTTGCAGCGTTGATGATGAGCACCAGGATCAGCACGCGGCGCTGACGGGCCTCTAACGCGCCGGCATCAATCTGGCCCTCGCAACAATTATCACCCACTGAGCCATGTCCGCATTTGAATCGCCAAATCCATCGACGTCTTTTGTGTCTGTCGCCAGCCGGTCACAACCAACAGGTGGCCGAAAGAAACGATGGTAGCGCTAAGGAAACAGAGAAAGCTACGGGTATCACCCGAATCCTCGTCATCTGAGATAACCTCCTGAAACTCATAGCGGGAGGGGAATCATGACGTTGATGGAAACGGCTCAGCTGCTGGGTAACTTCGGCGAGTTCGTCGGTGCTATTGCTGTGGTTGGAACGCTTATGTACCTGATAGTTCAGGTCCGGCACAGTGCGAAAAACATGGAGGAGAATACCCGGCAGATGAAGGTGATGGCCTTCAACCAACACGATGAATCGGTGGGAAGCTGGCGCACGAACATGTACACCAATGCCGACCTTGCGGAGCTATGGCTGGCTGGAAGCCGAGCGGACGCGAAGTTTGACGATATTCAGGAACTACGATTCGGAAATATGGCGGTCGACTACCTGCAGAGAAGCAGGACTGCTTTTGTGGCCGCCCAGGCTTCAGGTCACCAGGGCCAGATGCGCATGACCGCCGTGAACGTGGCGATCAGAATCGCGGGTTCGGCTGGGGTTCGCTCTGTGTGGGAAACGGGGGGGCGACGGTACTCCGAGATGGTTGAGCCGGGATTCGTCGTCGCCGTGGAGCGCGCCCTGGAAGAAGAGGGCGAACAACAATGACGTCAGGTTCAAGTTCGTGTAGCTGTGTTTCAGCTCGACGGCGTGCTCGCCGGGAACAACGCGGCCACACCGACCAGGGCGAAGACGCCCAGCACGGCAACACCCGACGAATAGTGATGAATGGCGCCTAGCAGAGGCCAAGGATCGGTGACCTCTCCAAGGAATGCATCTCTCAACATGACGTTCTCCAAGACGTTGGTCAGCGGAAGTGCCGTGCATATCCAGGTAAACCCAATCGATCCTCGTCGCACGACGTTGAATCGTGTTCGTCGGGCGGCCCAGACCAGGGCAACTGCGAAAACCATCATGTAAGCAGGGGTCATCAGGTAGTCCAGGCCCACCGCATAGGCGGCCGTCACGCGTTGGGATTGACTCCACCCCTGAACGAGCCGGTCCACTTCCGTGGCGGAACCCGCCTCAACCAGCTCAACCACGGTACCCGAACCGCTGTCACGCAGCGGCATGATGAATGGCAGCGACCCAACGGTTGCGATGGTCAGTACCAGCGCCGGAATCATTGCGCGGCGCAGTTTGCCGTGCGGAATGAATTGCAGCGGGTGCTTCACGCTCTGCCTAATTGGATTCGACAGGTAGCCCGGCCACCCGCCACTCAGGAAAACCCTCTTCCAGCCGACGTGCGTTCAGCCCTCGCATCCTGAGGGCTGCCACGGCCTGGAAGGACAGCACACAGTACGCACCTCGACAATAGGCAACAATTTCGTGATCGCCGTTGAGTTCGGCTAGGTGGCTGTCCAGTTCTGAGAGCGTGATATTGAGTGCCCCGGGCACATGCCCCGCGCGGTATTCATCCTCTGGACGTACGTCGAGCACGGTAACCAGGCCTTGTTCCATGCGCTCCAGGAGTTCCGCTCGAGATATCGGTTCCAGGGCGTCCTGCGCCTTGAAGTATCCATTCACGATCTGCTGAACCTCAGCGACGTTCCGCTCGGCGACGCGCCGCAACTCAGCCGTTAGATTGAGCACGGAATCGTCCGCAAGGCGATACCGCACCCGTTTGCCGTCTTGTCGAGAAGACAGCAGTCCCGCCCGACGCAGCAGGAGCAGATGTTGCGAGGTGTTCGCAACCGTCAGGCCGGCCCGTTCAGCGAGGGCGTCCACGCTACGTTCGCCTTGCGCGACGAACTCCAGCAGTTCCAGCCGATGGGCATGGCCCAGTGCCTTGGCAACAGCCGCGAACTGGGTCAACAGGGCGTGTTTCGGGTTGTCACTTGACATGGCCGCGGCTTCGATCAAACATTCAATCAATTAATTGAATGATGCTATCAGATTGTCGATGCCAGGTCAGCCGCCCTGGCCATGAGGCCGCCATGACAGAAACCCTTCTGACCGGCGAAGTCGCCATCCGCCTCGGGTGTTTTCTTGGCGTGTTCGCGGTGATCGCGCTGTGGGAGGCGTGGCGGCCGCGACGCCAGAGAGCGGTGTCACGATGGGTGCGCTGGCCCAACAATCTGGGCATCGTGGCGCTCAACACAATTCTGCAGCGTATCGTGATCCCCACCACCGTGGTGGGTTTGGCACTGGTTGCGGAACGGCAGGGCTGGGGATTGTTGCACCTGCGACCTATGCCTGAATGGTTGGTCATTATGCTGGCAGTGACGATTCTTGATTTTGCCATCTACCTGCAACATGTTCTCTTTCACGCGGTGCCGGTGCTTTGGCGGTTACACCGAATGCACCATGCAGACTTGGATTTCGATGTCACTACGGGCGCTCGGTTTCACCCCATCGAAATTCTGCTCTCGGCGGGGGTCAAATTTACGGTTGTGGCGGTCATTGGTGCGCCGGCTGTCGCGGTGTTGATCTTCGAGGTTCTGCTGAACGCGACTGCCATGTTCAACCACGGCAACATCCGGCTTCCGCTCGAACTGGACCGGCTGCTGCGCTGGATCATCGTTACGCCGGACATGCACCGAGTCCATCACTCGATTGTGCCGCAGGAGGCCAACAGCAACTTCGGGTTCAATGCACCGTGGTGGGATCGTTTGCTCGGCACGTACCGTGCTCAGCCTGCCGCTGGCCATGACGACATGACGATTGGCATCGAACAGTTTCGCTCGCCGCGCGAACTGCGCCTGGATCGCATGCTTGTGCAACCGTTCCGTGGCACGCTCGGCGACTATCCGATCAACCGGGGGTCCCGTCCGCGCGGTGTCTGATGGACAGGTCCTACCCAACGCCCTGGACACTCAGGGCATACGAGGCGCTTCCCGGCAATCCGATCTGGCTGGGTGTCGGATTCATGATTGCGATGCTGTTGGTGTATTTTGTTGGCTGGGTGCTTATCGGCGGCGCGGCGAGTGCTTCGCCAGACGACCTTCGGGTGACCGTCACCCAGATTTTGCTGACAGCCTATGCCGCCACCGCCTATGCGTACCTGCTCATGACCGCGCGCAGGTCGATGAACGATCTGGCGCCGATTGCTCGACATACTCCCCAGTGGAAAACGATTGCGGATCGAGCAGGCACACACCCACGTTGGGTCCTGCCGTCGGCGGGTGCGGCGAGCTGCTTACTTATCGGGGTCACCGCCACCAATATGACCACGCCCGAGACAATCGAACCATGGGTCTGGCAATCGTGGAGCTACGATACCTACTGGCAACGGGCTACGACCGCGTTTTCGACCTGGTGGATGGGCTGCCTCTTCTACGTCACGGTGGTGGAATCCGCACGCCTGTCCCGGTTGTCGGACGCGATCACGTCACTTGACCTGCTCGACCTGGTCCCCTATCAGCCGCTGATCCGCCAGGGCTTGACCAACGCGTTGCTGGTGATTGGCATGGTATCGGTGGCGTCGCTCTTCGTAGTCGAAGCCCGCTATGGACCGATGCTCGTGGGCGCCTGGATCGGTGGCGTGATCTTTGCGTGGGTCGCATTGATGGTTCCGCTACGCGGCATTCGTAGAAAGATCCGAATTGCCAAGAATCAAGAACTCGATTGGTGCCGGCAGACCCTGAAGACCGCAAGAGACGAGTTGAAGTCCGGTGCCGGTGCGCAACAATCCATTGGCGAAATCATCGCCTACCGGACCATCATCGAGGACATCCGCAACTGGCCGTTCGACAACCCCACCCTGGTTCGTTTTGCGTTGTACCTCCTGATTCCGCTGGGCTCCTGGTTGGGAGGGGCCTTCGTGGAACGTGGCCTCGACCTGTTCCTGTCCTGAGCCCGCCGGGCACCATGTGAGCAACGATGGCTCCGCGGCGAATAAAAATAGTTGTTACAAATCAATGAGTAACGTTCTTCCTATGGAATACTAAGGGAAATTCCACGCGCCATCAGGACTCCTCAGGCACCTCTGGGGCTTGATTGCTTCCAACGAAACCGGGAGCAGCCTCATGAATTCACGTACATCCGCTTCTTCGTTGTTAATGCTTGCCGCAGTGGCGTTGCTGTGTGGATGCGTTGCGCAACCGCCACATGCCGCCTATGTGGCCGCGGTTGAAACGCCCTGCTCCGTCAGCAAACCGGACGCGCGGCCTGTGAGCATTGAAACAGCGCGCAGGTTGCTAACCGAATGCCGCACGGGGGCGCGTAGATCGTACCTACCGCGGCAGATTGGGCGTATGTTCCGGTATTAGTCGTCCGGAGATAGTGCAATGTCTGATGCCTCAGGCTTCCAGCTCGCTGGGACAGCCCCCGAGAATTACGATCGCTTCATTTCCGTGTTCATGGCTCCTTTCGTGGACGCGATTGTGCGGCGCGCGAGTATTCAGCCCGGTGATGCGGTACTCGACGTGGCCTGCGGCACGGGTGCCGTGGCCCGCGCAGCGTCGGCTCTGGTTGGAGACGCCGGCAGCGTAGCGGGTCTCGACATCAACGCCGGCATGTTGGCCGCCGCGCACAAGGTCGCTACTGCCGCCAACCAGGACATCGAGTGGCACGAGGCATCGGCCGAATCCATGCCGTTTGAAGACGCCAGGTTCAATGCCGTGCTCAGCTCTCAAGGCATCATGTTCTTCCCTGATCTGCGCCAGGGCCTCAGCGAAATGTGTCGCGTCGCCGCTCACGGCGGGCGCGTGATCGCATCATTCTGGGCCGGGCCGCTGGGGCGCAGCCCGTACATTGCGGCATCGAACCAGCGTCTCGAACCGGTCGTGCCCGAAGGCATGCAGGTTGTCGAGCAGGCGTTCGGGGTCGATCGCGATGAGGTTGCGTCGATTTTTCGAGCGTTGGGGATGACTGAAGTCACCGCGGAGACGGTTGAGGAGATGGTCTTGCTGCCCCCCATCGCCGACTACTTCCCCGGCTACGCAGCCAGCCTGCCTTACGCGGACGATTTCGAAGCACTGAGCCGTGAGGTGAAACAGCGCCTGTATGAAGAGATCACCACAGATCTCGCTTCGTACGTTCAGGACGATGGGACGCTACGGGTGCCGTTCGTGCTGCACATGGTGGCGGGGACACGATAACCCTCGTCGCAGAAGTGCGTACCGACTCAATGTTCCAGGTGAAGCAGATGTGCGAACGACGGCACCGACAGTTGGTCGGTGCGCGCTGCTAGATAACGTCGGTTCTGCTCCGCGGCTGTGCAGTTCTCCAGAACCCGCCAACCGGAGGCTTCGGCGAGTGCTTCGATGTCTTGCGGCTCGAAGAACGAACGCATCGGTTCGCGCTGCAAGGCGACCGCAACGCGTGTGCCCCACAGAAGCGGCGCGCTCAGGTCGGTGGGCGGGGGTTCGCGCCAGTAGTCCAGAACCAATTGCGAGCCGGGCTGGGTGCGCTCGGCCAGGGTCGTCAGGGTGGCTGTAATCGCCTCGCGTGTCAGGTAGTAGGTGGTACCCAGCCACGAGCCGAAGTCCGGCGTCGCGCTATCGATCCAGAGATCCGCCAATGTTTCCTCCTCGAAGTTGACCGGGAGGAAGGTGAGTTCGCTGGGTTCGGCGATACCGCGTTCTGCGAGCAGTTGGCGTTTCCAGCGCTGCGTTGCAGGATGGTCGATCTCCATCACCTCGATGGGCGGGTCGGTGGGCTCAAGCGCCTGCGCAGGTGGCTGCCTGAGTGCCTGCCTGAGTGCAAAGGTGTCGAGGCCTGCGGCGAGCACCACCATGCGATCGACGCCTGCCTCGCGCGCCTTGGCCAACGCGTCTTCGGCGTAGCGGGCGCGGACGACGATCTGGGCCCGCATGGTAGTAAAGGCGTTGCGGGTCTGCCGATAGCGCCTGGCCCAGGGCGGCGAGAGTGCGGCGAGACGTTTGATGAACCGGCGCTGATAGCCCGGCAGCAGGTCATAGGCCACGTGGTCGTCGAACACGGGCGGCTTGTCGTCGATGTGCACGTGGGCCGCGCGAATGAACGCGGTCGCCGTGGCGGTTTGACTGGGTACGGCATCGAGCATGAGGCCAATGTACAAGCCCGGCGGGCGTCTTGGTAGAGTGCGAAGCCCATCGCGCAGGTTGCAGAGTTCGTGGCCGAGGTCCGCCCGTGAAGAAAATCGCCGTGTTCGTAGATGTCCAGAACATCTACTACACCACGCGCCAGGCGTATGGCCGGCAGTTTGATTACCGAAAACTCTGGCGGCGCATCAGTGCCGAAGGAGAGATTGTCTCGGCGACCGCCTATGCAATTCATCGTGGCGACGCGAAGCAGCTCAAGTTCCAGAGTGCCCTGAAGCACATTGGCTTCACGGTGAAACTCAAACCCTACATACAGCGTAGTGACGGCTCCGCCAAAGGCGATTGGGACGTGGGAATTGCCATCGATGTTCTGGACGCCGCGCCGGACGTTGACACCGTGGTGTTGCTCTCGGGAGATGGCGACTTCGATCTGCTGCTGGATAAGATCAGAAGTGATCATGCCGTCGATGCCGAGGTCTATGGCGTACCGGCGCTCACGGCCAACTCCCTCATTGAGGCTGCCAGTGTCTATCATCGTATCGATGAAGACTTGTTGATGTAGGCGGTTATGGCGGGCTCAGCTGTGCCAGCGCAGATAGAGCAAAGCGCCGTCGAGACCGATCCGGTGCCGGGCGTCAACATTCGAAAATCGGCTTGAAGACCGATCCGGTGCCGGGCGTCAACATTCGAAAATCGGCTTGTGCCAGCGCGGCCCGGGTCAAAATGGCTGCTGCGCCGGTTTCGGAATGATCGTCGTGATCGCATCTGCCTGGCTGAACAGCGCCTTCCGATACAACCAGGTAACCAGAAGGGCTGCCAGGGCGAAGGTGACTGCATCAAAGGGTTGTGCATCAGGGAAGATCGGATTGTTCAGTTGGAAATGCATCAACATCGCAAGTAGCAGGCTGCCGCGAGACGCATTGAACAACGTGGTCATGATGACCGATACGGCCAGCAGCGCTACGAAGTAGGGCAGGAAAGACCAGCTGCTCTGCGCCGTTCCGCTCAACAGGAAGGCGGGGATATGCCATACGCCCCAGACCGTCCCCACGATCAGGCCGGCGTAGATGGGAGCGAACCGCTGCTGCAGCAGAGGTAGCATCACGCCTCGCCAGCCGAACTCCTCAACCGGTCCGACGATCAACGCGACCCCGAGTGCACTGAGCACCTGGGACGATGACGAGAACGGAAAGACCTAGGCGCTCAGAGTTCCTTTCAGCAATGCTGCCCCAATCATCAGCAGTGGGATGCCGAGCAAGATGAACCCGTACCATCCGGGCGGGCATCGCCACAGCGTGATCCGACCAATAAATCGTCTCAGACCGCCACGATTGCGTCTGTGAAGACCAGGAAAGCAAGCGCCAGCCCCCACGTCAGGCTAAACGTGATTAGTAGGAAGTGCACGAGCACCCTGGTTGTCATGCAGGTGAAGATTCTGGTGGCAATCGAGACCCGGAGATTGTTGCATGAATTGGTACGCAGCTACCGCTTGCGGTCGCGAATCCAATCGTATTCACGTAAAGGATGAAATGCTTTCACGGCGATTCGCTCGCTAACGGACTATCCTCGTGAACTTTGAGCGCGAATTTCCGGCATGGCAGTTGCTACGTACAAAGAGATCGACCCCCGGATATTGAAGTCGATCAGGAACCCGGTCCGAGAGGCGTACGAGATCAAAATCAAGCTGCCTGAATGCACTTTCCTTGGCGTTCAGGAGCAGCCGGATTTTGCGGACATCTATCTGGTCTTCTATCCCGATCAGCTGGTGATCGAGCTGAAATCGCTCAAGCGTTACGTCGTTCAGTTGCGGAACATGGTGGTCTCGTATGAGCGACTGATCAACGTGATCTACGATGACTTGATGTCGACCTACGATCCCAGACGGCTGCGGATTGTCATGATCTGTAACCCGCGTGGAGGCATCAGTTCCAAACTCACCATCGACTCGGACTGGAAGGCGCGGGGCGGCGGCGAAGAGTTCAGCGATTGGCAGAATGCTGCGAACGACACCTGGGCCGTGGTGATGTAGCGATCCGACGATCGGAGTCGATGAATCACTGATCGACCCGCAGAAAAGGCGCAATTTCGTTCAGCGGAGGTTGCGTCGATTCGGTTACCAGCTTCTCCACGTAGCTTCGGTGCCCGGGGTCGACGTTCCCAAAAATCGCCCACCACTCCCCTGCGCCCGGGCACTTGAGGATTCGTACCCAGTCATCTGCCCAGGCATTGAATAGTGACTCGGAGATGACGTCCTCGAGATAGAGTTCACGATTGGTCGTGAAGGACGTTTGAAACCCCAGCATCGTGGCGTGGAACCTGGCCTGCTCGTCCTGCGTAAGCGCCGAATAACTCCGCAACCCCTTGCGAAAAACGGAAAGCGATTCAGGATCCGACAGCACGGCGATGACGCGCCCGCTGTAGTTGCTCGCCGCGGTTTGTGAGCTGCCGAGCCGCAGTTGAAGCGAATTCTGTCTGAGCTGCACGGTCAGATAGATCAGCGTCGCGACAACAGCAATTGCGCCCAGAATCTCGCCAATGGCTCCGATGGCATCCCAGTTCAAAACGTTTCCTCCGGCCGATTTAGTGTGACATTAGCCCCTGTGTCGCGATTAGGATAGAGGTCGTTCGCGCGAAGGAGGACAGATCATGGCGTTCGAAGAAGAGGCCGCGTACGCGCTCGCGTCCTGGGAACGATTCGATGCGGCGATTACCAACGAACTGGCGCACGCGATCACCAGCGCGTTCGTGCTGGTCGCGGTCGCCGATGGTGACCTGGCGGCGTCCGAAATCGAGCGTTTCACGGCGTTGCTGCGAGAGCGTGCCGATGTGTTTGCGCCACTTGACATCGACCGGGTCGAACGTCTGTTCCGGGATCTGGGCGGCGCCCTGCTGAGCGAACCCACGACGGGCCATCAACGGGCGCTTGCGTGCATCTCGGCGGTCAAAGGCAACCCCGTGCACTGCGAGCTGGTTCGCGCTGCCGCAGAGATCGCCCTGGCGGCAGACAATCGGGAGCTGGCTGCGGAACGCGAGGTGCTGGGCGAGATTTGCGACGCGATGGGCATACCCCAGCGCTGAACGGTTTCGATCCGTCCGGTCGTTTGATCACCTTGGAGATGGTTTATGCTTCGCCACGCTGATCCGACAACCATTGGGGACATGACATGGCCGGCTACTTGATTGCGAACTATCAGATTACCAACGAGGAAGGGTATCAGGCGTACGTTGCCGCCGTGCGCCCAACGATCCTGGCGCACGGAGGCGAGATTCTGGTGGCGGGTCCAGGCAGCGAGGCGGTCGAAGGCGACCCCAAGCCCGTTACGGTCGTGTTGAAATTCCCGTCCGTGGACGCGGTGCGGGCCTGGTATGACTCGTCCGAGTACCAGGAGATCATCAATTTGCGGACCGACAATACCGAAGGCATGGTCGTGTTTGCCGACGAACTCGTGATGCCTGGATAACAGGGTAAAAAAGGGGCGGCGCGAACGCACCACCCCTTGGTCAACGTGCCTGGATCACTGGCTGGCTTTGTAGGTCTCCTCGCCTGCCCGTGCGTCGACCCAGGTCTCTGTCACCGTCTGACGTGCCAGATCCGCGAGTGCGAATACAGCCTTGGCGTTGCGAGCATCCGGCGCGTTACCTGAACCCGGCCCCCAGGCACCCGCCTCGGCGTCGGTGACGATCGCGATCTCGTTGGGGTTGACCCAGTAAAATCGGCTGAGCGTCACTCCTGGCGTTGCGCGCGCCGCGCGACAGGCTTCGAGCGCAGCCAGGGCCAGTGCGGTGCGGTCGGCTGTTTCCAGGCGCTCGAACTTGCTGATGTGAAGTGGCATACCGTTCTCCCTCTTTCCCGAATCGGACTGACGTTATCCTCCTTTGGAAACCCACTTGCAAGGCCGTGCTGCTTGTTCGGCGATCAACGGGATGCTTTGCAACTTGAGCAAGCACTGCGCGACTGGCACGCGGAAAACGTGAATCCTTTCCTTGACTTAGCCGGCCTCAACCCTCAAGGTGCGCCGGCGTGTCGAACGCGCGACGCTCTCGATCGATGAGTGTCATCTCGATACCCCTTAAATGCTCCGTTTCTCCTTATCGTGCGTGGGAATGACGGCAACTCTCAGAAACTAAGAGAGGCAACGTCATTGCTGCCCGCCATCGTTTTGGGCCGCGCCTACGTTGGTGACTCTCGTTATTGGAAATAGAAACAATTGAATCAGAACAATTTTGAATCCCTGGGGCTCGGTGGAAAATTCCTCCGTGCCCTGAACGACGTGGGTTACGAACAACCCACTCCCATCCAGGCGCGAGCCATCCCTACCTTGTTAGAGGGTCGGGATCTGCTCGGCGTCGCGCAGACCGGAACGGGTAAAACCGCGGCGTTTGCGTTGCCTGTGTTGCAACGATTGGACGACGCCAATCAGCGCGCTCAATCCAAGCGTCCGCGCGCGCTGGTGCTTGCACCCACCCGTGAACTGGCCATGCAGATTGCCGAAGAGTTCGCGACCTACGGCCGGTACACGAAGCTTCGCCATTGTGTCGTGTTCGGCGGTGTCGGTCAGCACCCGCAGGTCAAGGCACTTCGAAAGGGTGTCGACGTGCTGGTGGCGACCCCCGGGCGGTTGCTCGATCTTGCGGGCCAAGGCCACCTCGATCTCTCGGCCGTGTCGGTGTTGGTTCTGGACGAAGCGGACCGTTTGCTTGACATGGGTTTTGTGCGGGATGTGAAACGCATCGTGGCGCAGACTCCGAACACACGTCAGTCGCTCCTGTTCTCGGCCACGATGCCGAAGGAAGTGGTCTCACTGGCGCGGGATATTCTCAACGACCCGGTGCGGGTCGACGTGTCACCCAAACAGATGACCCTGCATCAGGTCGACCAGCGGGTGGTGATGGTGAATAACGGCGACAAGCGCGATGTGCTGCGGCATTTGCTGCACGACGATGAGGTGTCACGCGCAATCGTGTTCACGCGCACCAAGCATGGTGCGAACCGGCTCGCGAAGCAGTTGGGCAACGACGGCATCGTCGCTGAGGCCATTCACGGCAACAAGAGCCAGGGCGCGCGTCAGCGGGCACTGGCGAACTTCAAGAACGGTGATGCGTGGGTGCTGGTCGCCACGGACATTGCCGCGCGCGGCATCGACATCGATGCGGTCTCCCACGTGTTCAACTACGAACTGCCCCACGAGCCTGAGAGCTACGTGCACCGTATCGGCCGCACGGCCCGGGCTGGCGCGAGCGGCGTGGCGTGGTCACTGGTGGACCCGTCCGAGCGCAGCCGTCTGCGCGCGGTGGAACGGCTGATCAAACACACGCCCAGGGAAGTAGTGGTGCAGCTTCCGGATCGGGATCTGGCCACGATCGAACGCTCTGATCCGCGCCAGGACCCGCGGCAGGAATCGCGGCCAGCGGGCGGGCGGCGCCCGCGGCGCAGGAATCGGCGCCGGGCAGCGTAGGTCAGGTGTGGTTGTTCGGAACGCCGGCGGTCGGACTGTCCGTCAGCGTTCCGACGCCTACTCGAGCGCGCTGTCCCGGGATTCCTGCAGCATCGTCATACGCTCGTAGGCGATGTAGTACTTATAGATATTGCTGACGTACTGCACGGTCTCCCGACCGATTTCTTCTGCCGCGACGGCCTCGACGTTACGAAACCAGACGTCAGGGTCCAGCCCCGACATTTCGGCCTGGCCGCGCAGTTGCGCGACTCGCGCCGGACCCGCATTGTACGCCGCGAAACTGAACAGCGCCTTGTCGAGATCGCTCATCTCACCATCGTCCGCGAAGTAGCGGTCGTAGATGAAGCTCAGATACTTTGTGCCTGCCTCGATGTTGCGTTCGACCTGATCGATGTTCGGGATGTTGACATTGGGGTCGCGCGCGGTAGAAGGCAGCAACTGCATTACCCCGATGGCGCCGGCCGAGGATCTGACGCTCTGATCGAGCCGCGACTCCTGATAGCCCTGTGCGGCGATCAGCAGGCCGGGCATGTTGTATTTTGTACCGTACTTGTCGAACAACCCGATGAGATTCTCCAGACGCATGCGGCCCTTGTCGTCGAGCGCGCGCTCCGCCCATTTCGTGTCTCGCAGATAGCGGTTGAACGAGATGTTACCCATCAGGGTTCCCTTCTTGTGGTCCACCACGAACTCGTTGATGGCCGCCGCCAGTTGCGGACTGTTTTTGCGAAAGGCCCAGCCGATCTGCTGGTTTCTGGCGACTGCGAGGTCGTCACGCACAACGAGATCGGTGAAGATCTGAGCCCAGAACTTCGCCTTGTGGCTGTCCACCACGACGATGCCGACGAGCCCCGCATTGACCATCTCCAGCAGGTCTTCGTCTTCAAGCACGTCCGGTGCCAGAGTCAGGGTGGCCAATTCTTTGCCATCGGCCAGCAAGCGCTGGTTCAGGCGCACCAGGCTCTGGTAGTAGCTGCTCGATTCGCGTACGTAGATTTCGCGGCCACCGAGGTCATCGAGCGTGTTCAGGGGGGGCGTCGACGGGCCCGTGACGATGAGTTCGTTGACACCGCCCATGAACGGGTCCGAGAAATCGACGCGCGCGGCGCGCTCCGGGGTGATGGTGATGTTGCCCAGGGCGATGTCCCCATAACCTGCCAGGAGACCGTCGATGAGCTCATCGCGGGCCACCGGAATCATGACCATGTGCACCTTCAGATGGCCGCGCTCGAGCCGTTTGTTGAGCTGCCGTTCGAACAACTGGGCGGCATCGTAGGCAAGCCCCCGCTGGTGACCTCCGTCCAGAAAGTAGAAGGTTTTGCTCATTGGAACGAGTGCCCGGATGAAGTCGCGTTCGATCATGCCGTTGAGGTCGCCCGACCAGGATTCGCGCAGCAGTTCGAGTTCGTCGAACGCGGTGCCGGTGGCCGTTCGGGCGGTGTAGGTCTCGAAGTGGGCGCTGCTCCATGCCGCGGGTGGCTGTTCGTTCACGCCGGTGGCGTTGGATGTCGGGTCGGGGTCGGACGGGCTACAGGCGCTGGCGAGGAAGGTCGTCGCGGCCGCAATCAAGATCAGGACAATTGACACCCTGAGGCGGCGCGGCGCTAAGGGCATGGTGTGGACTCCGGTTTCATTGCTCGCTCTGGTGCCCGAGGTTACGATTGGGACATGCAACTGGTCACTTATTTTCGCGCTCAAGCGTACAACAACGCGTGGTCCAACTACCGCCTCCTCGGCGCGTGTGGTCAGTTGACGCCCGATGCACTGGGAACCGAGCGCGTCAGCTTCTTCCCGTCGCTGATCGCGACGTTGAACCACATCCTCACGGTCGATTGGTTCTATGTGAGCGGGCTCGAAGGAGCCAGCATGGGGCCGGCGGCGTTCGATCCGGCAATTCCGCATCCGGAATTCGCCGATCTCGAGCGGGAGCAGCACGCGGTCGATGCGCGGCTGATTGCAGTTTGCGATGGGCTGAGCGAAGCCGCGCTGGATGAATCGGTGGCGCTGGATCGCGCAACCCGGATCCAGCGGGAGCCCGCGGGCCGGGTGCTCCTGCATTTGTTCGGGCATCAGGTCCATCATCGCGGCCAGATTCACGCAATGCTCGCGGGGACCGAAGTGGCGCCACCGCAACTCGACGAGTTCTTTCTGAGCGATGGGCGCGAGCAGCGTTTTCGTGAGGATGATTTCTCGGCGCTCGGATTCAGCGAAGAGACGATCTGGCGCCGCTGACTTCATTCGAAGTACTCAGACCACTGTGCGAGCACCCCGCGTAACCGGTCTGCATTGGTTGAATACACGCGCGTCCGGCCTTGCCGCTGCACGGTCAACAGACCGCTGCTCACCAGGGTCGCAAGGTGCCGGCTGGTCGTTGGCCAACTGCACTCGAAGCGGCGCGCGATTTCTCCTGCGTGGGCCGTGCCGCGATAGTGCACGGAGAGCAGAATCTGGCGCCGGGCGGGGTGTGCGAGTGCGGCGAAGACCGCATCGGCGGTCTCGATCTCTGTACGCCCGTTGCGTTCAGTCACCTATGCGCTCGACGTGCGGGAACTCCATGTTGGGTCTGTCGCCGCGCGTCTCGCACAACTGATCCATCGGCTCCCAGATGGCCATCACTTCAGGGTGTTCGTGTGCACGGTCACTTGCGCGGTCGTGCCAGTCGAAGATCTCGAAGTAGATCGGTCTGCCGTTGTCCTGTTCGGCACCTTTGTAGTGTTTCGACGGCGCATCCGTGACCAGCCCGAGCCGGTGCAGGGTGGGCCAGTGGTTTCGCAGGAGGACCTCGAATGCGGCCTCGTTTCCCGTCGCAACGCGGTAGTGACAGATCACGGTGTTCGGCATGGCGGCACCTCAATGATTAGCGCGATTGCTAATTATTGCATGGAAAGTATTATTTAGCAACAACGCTAAATGTTGTGCGCCGGCAGCCCCAATCCGACCGGAGAACGGGCGCAACCGAATGACGTATTCTCCGCGGGGATGAATGGTCGGCAGTCGCCATGGATATCTGGAAATATTTCGGCATCACGCATCGGGACCACCTGATCTGTAATCCGACGTCGGCAGCGAAGCTCGACGAACTGGTGGAACGTCTTCCGCTTCAGCCGGGCGCGCGCGTGCTGGATGTTGCATGCGGTAAGGCGGAAGCCCTGCTCAGAATCGTTGAACGCCACCAGGCGAGCGGTGTAGGGGTCGACATCTCAACCTACGAGGTCGCAGAGGCCCATCGCAGAATTGCCGCGCGCGGGCTTGAAGGGCGGGCGGTGGTCATCAACATGGACGGTGCGAAGCACGACACCGAACCGCAGTCGTTCGACCTGGCAATGTGTATCGGTGCCACCTGGGTCTGGGACGGCTATGCTGGCACCATCGAGGCACTGAAACGGAAGGTCGTCCCGGGTGGGCTGATCGCGATTGGCGAGCCGTTCAAAATGCGCGAACCCGACCCGGAGTACGCTGCCGCTGAACCCGAGCTCGCTGCCACATTGGCGACGCACGCGGACAATGTCGCTATGGCGCAGCAGGCGGGGCTGACGTTTCTTTACGCGATAGTGAGCAGCCAGGACGACTGGGATCGATACGAACACCTGCAAACCCGCGCGGCCGAGCTGTACGCGATCGAGCAGCCCGACGATCCCGACGTCCCGGAATTGCTGCGCCGCCGTCGCGAAGCGGACGAGCGCTATCTGAAGTGGGGCCGAGACACGCTCAACTGGGCGGTCTACCTGTTCAGAAGCGCAGACGCTTAGGGCTACCGGACGTCGGTCAGCAACACGGTTTCGAGCAACACGTTCGCGCCGGCGCTCAAGTCGTCGGCCGTCGCGGATTCGGCTTCGTTGTGACTCAGGCCGTCCTTGCACGGCACGAAGATCATCGCTGTGGGAGCCACTCGAGCGACGTACACCGAATCGTGGCCGGCGCCACTGACCATCTCCAGCGCCGGATAACCGCGGGCCGCGACGGCAGTACGGACCGTTTTGATGCAGGTCGGATCGAACGCAACAGCGGGCGAGTGCCAGAATTCGTCGAGCGTCGCCGGAAGCGTGGCGGCGCCCACCAGCTCGCGCAGCTCGCGGTCGATCTGATCAAACTCTGCCTGATCCGGATGACGCAGATCAACGCTCACCGTCACCCGTTCGGGGACCGTGTTGCGCGAGCCCGGTTCGGCGCGCAGCTCGCCGAAGGTTACGCGCGCTTGCGGCCCATGACGGTCGATGAGTGCATAGATCGCCTCCAGCAGCTGACCGAACACCCGTACCGGGTCCCGGCGGACATTCATCGGTGTCGGACCGGCATGGCAGGCCGCGCCCTGTATCGTCAGGTCGTACCAGCGGATGCCCTGCACCCCAGTGACCACGCCAATCTGTTTGTTCGCGGCCTCCAGGATCGGGCCCTGCTCGATGTGTATCTCGTAGGCGCTTTTGATGCGAAGGGCGCTGCCGGCTCGGCGCCCAGCTGATCGAGATTGCGCAGCGCAGTTTCCAGGGTCACGCCGGCCTTGTCGGTGGCGGCGTAGGCGTCATCGATTTCGAACACGCCGGCCCAGACCCCGGAGCCCTGCATCGCCGGGGCGAAGCGCGCGCCCTCCTCGTTGGTCCAGACCGCCAGGTCGATCGGCGCCTCGGTGGACACGTTGTGATCGTTGAGGGTGCGGATCACCTCCAGGCCCGCCAGCACGCCGAACACGCCGTCAAACTTGCCACCCGTGGGTTGGGTGTCGAGGTGGGAGCCGATCAGGATCGCCGAGGCGTTCGGGTTGGCGCCCGCGCGCCGGGCGAACATGTTGCCGATCGCATCGACCCGGACACTGCAGCCGGCGGCTTCGCACCAGTTCCGGAACAGCTCGCGCCCGGCGCCGTCCTCGGCCGTCAAGGCCTGGCGATTGCACCCACCGGCGGGGGTCGCGCCGATGGCGGCCATATCCATCAGCGACTGCCACAGGCGGTCGCCGTCGATTTGAAGGTTGCTCACGATCTGCTCTCCAGCTCTGCCTGACCGTCAGGACCAGGCCGGCAAATCTCGCCAGGCCGTGTCGGTGCCCAGCGCCGCCTGTTCCGCGTCGTAGCTGTACAGCCAGTGTTGCTGGGGTGAGAAATCGTCGCCGAACTGCTCGTTGTTACGCCGGAATCGGGCGTTGCGCGCCGCCACTTCGTCAGCGTCCTGCACGTGATACCAGCGTTCCGCATTGCGGGACTGTTGCACGAGTTTGTTGGCGCGGTCGCGACGCAATGTCTCGTAGTGCCCTAACGCCTCGACGACAGCACCGTCACTTAAGGAAAGCGTGCGCGCCAGCACCCAGGCATCTTCGATGGACTGCACCGCACCCTGGGCGTGGTACGGCAGCATGGCGTGCGCGGCGTCGCCCATCAGGGCGATCCGTCCGGCAACCCAGGAATCCAACGGGTCGCGGTCGTACAGTGCGGTAACGAAGGGCTGCTTCGTCGCTTCGATGAGACGCCGTGGCCGCTCGTACCAACCGTCGAATGCGGCGATCACCTCCGCCTTGCTGGCCGTCTGGGACCAGGACTCTCGTTTTGCGCCTTTGCTCTGGCCGAGTGCGATCCAGTTCAGCCGGGTCCCGCCGGAGACGTAGTAGTAGACGAAGGACAATCCCGGCCCCATGTCGACGTAGGCAGACACGGGTATCTCGAGTGCTTCGATGTCCGCGGCGTCCACAACGCCGCGCCAGGCCACGTACCCAGATGCCCGGGGCGGACCGGGATTGAACACCCGCTCGCGCACCCGCGAGTGGATGCCGTCGGCCCCAACCAACACGTCCGCCTCGAAACGTCGTCCATCGGCGGTCACGGCCCAGGCGCCGTGCGCTTCCTGACCCACTTCCACCACTTCGCTATCGAGGCACAATGCCTGTGCATCGAGCGAGCCGGTGAGGGCGTCGATGAGATCAGACCGGTGCGCGTGGTAGTACGCGTGTCCGTAGGCTTCACGCACCCTCGGCATGAGGGCGGTGCGCAGGATCGTCTCGCCAGTATCCCAGGCGCTGTACTTATGAAAATCGGGTTCCGTGCAGAACCCGCGCAGCGCGTCAGCCAGGCCGAGTGTCTCGAGTACACGCACCCCATTGGGACTCAGCTGAATACCCGCGCCCACCTCCGAAAACCCGGACGCCTGCTCGATCAGAACGTGGTCGATGCCGAGCTGTTGCAGCGACATCGCGAGCACCGAACCGCCGATGCCGGCGCCGATCACGATCACTTTCATCGTCGTTGAACCGCTATGTGGAGCAGGTACCTCGGTAGCGCCAATGCTACCTCAGTTGCGGCGCTTCCATCCCGGGCAACGCCGCCTTAGTCTCTGCCGGGGGCGGGGGCGGGGGCCGAGGGGAAAAAGACGGGAAAGAGGGGGAGGAGGAATTGCCATGCACTTGCAAGACGGCGCCAGACAGCGTTTCGCGCGGTTGGACATCAGAACAGACCAGTAGGAGCGCAATGACCCGTTCATCGGCCGATTGTGTCGGATAGCACCAGCGGGCTGGCCCCGCTGCGCGTCCCGGATTTCCGCTTGCTGCTCGGCGGATTCGCCATCGGCCAGATGCTGATGCCGCTGCAGTTCGTCACGCAGATCCTCTGGGTGCAGGAAAATGCCCCGGACGACATCTGGCTGATACTGGTCGCGTTGATCGGTGCCAGCCGCGGGGTGGGGACGTTGACCTTCGGGCTATACGGCGGCGCGCTCGCCGACCGGTTTGATCGCAGAACACTGCTGCTGGTCACCCAATCGCTGCTACTGCTGACAACCCTGGCGATCGCGGCGTTGATGTTCTTCAGCATTGGCAGCGCGGCGGCGTTCACGCTGTTCTTTGCGCTCACGTTTCTCTCCGCCGGTCTGCAGAGCATCGATGCGCCCACGCGGCTCGCCATCGTGCCGGACATTCTGGGCGCGGCACTCACGCCGGCCGGAATGTCACTGAATCAGGCGGCGGGTCAGCTGGCCATGCCCATCGCCATGTTCGGCTCGGGATTTCTCATCCATGCCTTCGGCTTCGGCGGGACCTACCTGCTCAGCGCCGTCGGGCATCTCATGGCCATCGTGTTCATCGGGATGTTGTCGTATCGCACGGTGTTGAGCGAGCGCGGGCCCGGACGGGAACGCTACGGCTTCGGCGACGCCATCGGCGACGTGCGTGACGGACTGCGCTACGCGCGCAACCATCCGGTGGTTCTCTGGATCATCGTGCTGGTCGCCACGATGATGGGCTTGGGGTTCCCGGCCACGGCTAATCTGGGCCCCACCTGGGTCACCACCGTGGTGGGGGTGGAGATAAAGCAACTTGGCTTCGTCGTGATGACCTGGGGCATCGGCGCATTGGTGGCCGCCATCGCGCTCGCGCGTTTCTCCTCCGTCGAGCGTCGCGGCATGCTGATCGGCTTGGGAACCGTTCTGTTTTCCGTCTCGTTCCTGGTGTTCGTGAGTGATCACACCGTCCTCAACGTGGTGATCGGGAACCTGGGTCTCGGTGCGGGCATGACCATCACCATGGTCTCGAGCACGATTCTGATTCAGCAACTCGTGCCCAACGAGGTCCGCGGCCGCATCATGAGCATTTTCCAGCTCAACATGGGCTTCGCGCAGCTGATGACCATGCCGATTGCCGCACTCGGCCAATGGCTGACCCTGCCGGTGCTGTTTCCGATCATGGCTGTTGCGACGCTCGCGAGTGTGGTGCTCATCCTGATCCTGCGCCCGCAGATCATGCGGGCGCGCACGCCGAGACTGCAATAAACTGGCGCATCGCTCAGCCAGGAGACCCCGCGTGAACGCAATGCGCGAGCGCGCCAAAGAGCACTTCCCTACCGTGCTGCTGACCTTGCTCAGCATCGTTCAAGCGTTGGCGCTGGAACTGCTCTGGGCTCATCTGCATGAGTCCGACTACCTGTTCGAGCCGTCCTGGGTTGCAGTCCTATCGTGGGTTCAGATAGCTGCCACGTTGTTGGGCGTCGTGCTGATCTGGGTGATCTATGCGAGCAACGTGATGCGCTTTCGCTGGGTCCCGGCAACCAGCGATTCGGTGTATCCGTTCGTCATCGGACTGCTCGAGTTCCTGCTGATTGATACCCTGGGTCCCGATGAGATCGGGCTGTGGCTGGTGTTCATGGCCTTGATATTTGGCCTGATGCAATGGGTGGCGCACACGACCATGCGGCGGGCCCGAGGCGACCTCGATAATGCCGCTTTCTTTGCGGATCGCACACCGGCACTGCTGAGCGACTTCTATCCCCAGATCGCAGTCGTGTGCGTGTTGGCGTCTGTGGGGGCCTATGTGATAGTCAACGGCGATACGGGAGCCGTTGCGATGATTGCGTTGCTGGCGACCAATGGATTGCTCACCTGGCAGTTCCGTGAGGCCGCGAAATTCTGGAGAGACTCCGTCGCAGACGACGGATGAGTGGATAACGTCCGTAGGGACGGCAAGTCCTGGCGCCCGCCGGAGCAGGCGCCAGGTGATCGGCGCTAGAACTCCTTGGGCGCAACCAACCAGTAACCCATCCACATCTGGTTGGTACAGGTGCTGACCTTGGCGAACCGTTCGTCCGCTGCCTGGCCGGCAGACGAGTTCATCCAGTCGGACTCTCCCTTAGCCCAGGTCCCCAGATCGGGCGAGTTGCCGACCCAGACGAAATCCGCGCCGGTGCCACCGCGGAACGCGGTCCACACGTAAGCCTGATAGTCGTTCAGCGCGGCCGAATCCACCTTGCCGAGTTGGCCCTGCCAGAACTCCACGGCATCGTCCACGTCGTCCATGTCCGAGCCGTCGTTAATGGAGCAACTGAAGGTCTCCACGAGTGCGTCGGGGGTACGGTCCGCACTCATCCCGATACTGTTTTTGCCCTCGCTTATCTGGTTCGAGGTCATGATGGCCGAGACGCAGTCGCCCATGGCGCCGAGCCGCGCACCGAACGCCGCCGCGCCGGCGGATGCGGCGTAGGCGGTGCTTCCAGCCGCCATGGTGTTCAGATCCGAACTCAAGACCCCGAACGCGAAATCGTAAGGCGTGGCGCCGCGATACGGAATCCATAGAAACAATCCGAAGGCGGGATCGGAATTCTCGGTGATCGCGGCGTTGGCGCTCAATGCGTCCATGGCGCCCCAGACGTTATCGGCCGTCTGCCCGTCGTTCAGCGTGCAGCCGAAGATCTGCACCACCTGGGCGGGCGTCGGTGCGGCGTGTACAGCGGCGGCTGCAAGAGCCAGCACTGCGAAAGCGGTTGTAGTCAGCGTTCTCATGGTGTTCTCCCTTCCTGAATATCAGAAGACACCGACGACTTGCGCCACTGCGCGTCGGTCAGACGAAATGCAATCGTTGGCCCCCTCTCCCGCTGACGAGTGTCCCTCATCCAGGATTGTCGGACAAGCCGCGCCACTTCAACATCGTGCGCAATACCTGTTTAATCCCTGGACCGGCCGAGTCGAGCCCCGGAGCGGGAACCGATGGCGAATCTGCTCGAAGGACTGACGCATCGCAAACTGCCTCAATGGATGGAGAACCGGTTCATGATCGACAATCTACTCATCTTCTCGGGACGGCTGCTGCTGGGGCTGTATTTCGTGGCTCCGGGCGTCCTCAAGATCGTCGGTTTCGACGATACAAGCATGTACATGGCGCAGCACGGAATGTTCGCCGTCCCGCTTTTTCTGGTGCTGACCATCGCGCTCCAAGTCACGGGTGGTATCTGCCTGTTCGTTGGCTACCGCGTGCGCCTGGTGGCGTTTGTGCTGGCCGGACTGGTGCTGGTGATCAGTCTCGTGATGCACGACTTCTGGAATGTATACGAGGGCGGTGATCAAGCCCACGAGTTGCAGAATTTCATCAAGAACATGGGCATCATGGCGGGTCTGCTGGTGATTGCCGGGGCCGCGCCGACCAAGCCACTGGCGCAGCTCTTCAAGACCGCGTAGCAGACGGTCGTTTTCGCCTCGGTTTGGCGAATATCACCACTGGGCGCCGTGGCTGTGTTTGTAACCAATTGATAGTATTAGATAAAATGTGTTGGTATCAATCTTGCTTCTGATGAGAGCATAAGGTGATGAGAACATACGGTGAGCCCATCAGCGAAAGCTAAGTTATTAGGTAATGGAGGCACAACATGGACGAAGAAATCAGGCAGCGGCTCGGGAGTAAAGATCTATGGATTCGTGCGCTGTATATGGTGTTCTTCGCGATCGTTTCAGTGATCGCAAGGGCGGTGATCAGCTTGCTGGCGTTGGTTCAGTTCATTGCGATCCTGTTCACGGGACGCGCCAACGAACCACTGCTTCAGCTCGGCAATAATCTGAGTGTGTATGTGGCCCAGATCATTCGGTTCGTGACGTTCAATACCGAGACACAGCCGTTCCCGTTCTCGCCCTGGCCGGACGAGGCCATGGATGAGAATCCCTGGCTCGAGCCCGAGGCGGCAACGGACGTGGCTGACACGGACGACGAAGTGCGAGCGCCGGTGGCGTCATCGGACGATGACGATCCAGACCCGGGGGACACGGGTGGAAGTGCCCGGGTGTAGATAGGCGGCGCTCAGTCCGGCAGCCGACTCGGAAACGTTGTGGTCAGCATGTACTCCACCGCAGCACTGACCGCACGGTCGGACAATTCGGGATGTCCGCCCTTGGCGGGCATCTCGAGATAACCCTCTTTGGCGTGTTCCATGAGCACCGCCTGCCAGAGCGGTGATCTGTCTACCCAGTCGACGAGGTTTCCAGTGACCGGTGCGCCATCCAAGCCTGTGTCGTGACACGACGCACAAGCGGCGTTGTAGGTTTCCTGTCCTGTTAGAGTCGAGGGTTCCATCGGTGAGGCGGCGTCACGATTGGAGCTGCAGGCCGTCAGAGACAGCAAACCGAGGACAAGCAACAAGGCACGACTCATAGCAACACCTCACGTTCGCGTATGCGGGCTTTGACCGACCACGTCCGCAATCTCAGGGCCGCACCTCATAATACAGATTGCTCGGGTCGTCGAAGTCGTGCTGATGGAAGCGCGTGAACCCGGCCGCGCGCACCATGGTCTCGGCAACCTCCGGGTTGAACCCCAGCGTGCCGAGCCCGGCGCCCCCCTCTTCGGACAGCGCCGAGGACATGCACGCGGACACCGAGAACCCGTAAAACATCGCCAGCATCGGGTTGCGCAGATTGTCCTTGAAGCTCGGCTGGCTGCGGATGTCCTTGATCAGCCAGGTGCCGTCGGGCTTCAGCGCCCGGCGAATGGACGCAATCACTTCGGCCGGCCGGGTCATGTCGTGTATGCAGTCGAAGGTAATGATGAGGTCGTAAGTCGGCTCATCGGGCAGGGCTTCACCGCTGGCGGTGAAGGTCTTCAGGTTGTTCAGGCCAAGCTCGCGCGCCTTGTCGTCGCATCGATCGGTGGCATGCGAGCTCGGATCGTAGCCGTGGAATTCGGCGTTGGGATAAGCCTGTGCCATGGCGGCCAGTGCCAAACCACCACCGCAGCCCACGTCGGCGACGCGACCACCGCTCTCGAGCTTCGCGGTAACTCCGTCCAGCGCCGGTAGAATTTCGGGCACCAGCGCCTGGCGGACCCAGGGTCCGAGCATCCGTTCTGTGCGATGCGCAGCGTTCGGGCCGAGATCTTGATAGGACAGACCGACGCCGGTTTTGAAGGCATCGACCAGCTTATCGACAGTCTCTGGCGGCGTGGCTCCGGTGAACGCACCGGCCGCGAAGGCCAGGCTTCCCTCCTCGTCGGCGAGCACCGCGGCACCCACTGGCGTCAACTCGAAGCGATCCGGCTCGCCCTCCTCCGGGAGAACGTAGTCCAGCAACCGCGCGGCGGCCTGGCCGCGCAACCACTCGAGCAGCCAGCGTTCTTGCAGCCCGGTCTGCTCGGCTAGCTCAGACGGGGTTACCGGGCCCGCTCCATCGAGTGCCTTGTACAGCCCGAGCCGGTCGCCGAGGTGCACCATCAGCGAAACCATCTCGCCCTGTTTGTAGCTCCAGACGTTGAACGAGTAGCGCTTGAGTTCGTCTGGGTCGATGGCTGTCTGGTTCATGGCGTTCTCAATCCCGATTGATGCGAACCAACCAAGTTAGCGCACAACGCCGCGCGGTGCGAGTCGTGGGCCGATTGGGTCCGGAGATGGTTCCGCCGGATCGGCGCGGGGTTCTTCAGTCGGGTTGTAGGACCATCCGGTAGACGGCGACGTCGGGCAATGGCTCGTCCGCGGCCGTCCCCAGAAGATTCCGGAGTTCTTCGGTGTCGTTGATCGGCTCTGCGTTTCGCGCGTAGAGCTGGTCGCTGATCTTCAGCCGAACCCGAGGGTCACGGGCGACGTTTATCGGCCAGCGTTTCGTATCACAGCGCCCACAAGGAACGTATAGATCGCCGTCGCTCGCCCAGGAAACTGTGGTCACCGAATGTGGAATGAGGTACCAGGTGCGCGTCTCGACGTAGATTTTGGTTCGGCCTCCCAGGAACGACCAGTCCGGATCCTGGTCGGCCGCCAGTTCGCCGCTGAGCCGCGTGCCGGGTCGGCGTTCCTCGGGATCGAACGGCACCACCAGCGCGACGCCATAAAGGAGCACGATAATGCCGATCACGGCCCATAGAGCTCTCTTCACGATGCCACCTCTTTTTGCGTTGCTGGCCGTTCAATCCGGGACCGTAAACTCGAAGTCGACCGCACCCGGCCGAGCGCCTGCGTTGGGGCTATGGAAAGGCGCTCCGGCGTCGAATCCTCAGGGCAAGGTGCTGCCCGGGAGTCCCTCTGGGGTAGGCGTATCGGTACCGAACTCGCCGGACTCATCGGTCTGCGCTTCAGGACCGTGTCTCTTGGCGCGTCGTTTGGCGATCTTTTCCTCGGCTTTGCGCTTCTTTTCTATTTCACGCTGGCGTTTGGCAAACGTGTGTTTGTTCTTTGC
>PVMK01187685.1_pt1 | contig 40799 bp, 39 predicted proteins | sample 1853481 | NCBI WGS metagenome assembly PVMK01 (sample SAMN08533507, study PRJNA380276) | Marine sediment metagenome, whole genome shotgun sequencing project.
AGCAATGCACGCATGCCGGTCATCGCCGTCACCGGGACCAATGGCAAAACGACAACTGCCCGAATGATCAATCACATCCTGATGCATGCAGGCCACAAGCCGGGGATGGTATGTACCGATGGCACTTTTCTGAACGGCCAGCAAGTTTTCGAAGGTGATCAGTGTACGGACACCGGCCATTTCAAAGTCCTGACCAGCAAGGAAGTGACTACGGCGGTACTGGAAACACATCATGCGGGTATTTTGTATCGCGGGTTTGCTTTTGGGTGGTGTGATGTCGCGATTTGCCTGAATGTAACTGCAGATCATCTGGGCAATGCCAATATCAATACCGTTGAGCAAATGGCAGAAGTAAAACAGGCTTTGGCGCAGCCAGCGTGCACGAAAGGCCGTAGTGCTTAATGCAGACGATCCACACTGCCTGAGTATGCTGGGTTCAATGATCGCCAAAAAAACCTGCCTGGTATCGATGGATTATGACGTGGGTGATTTGCGCAATCTGGCAGGCAAAGATTCTGCATGCTTTTGTATTTTAGAGTTGATCAACAATACGCAATGGCTAGTGATATATGACCAGGGGCGGCGCTCGCCACTAATGGATGTTTCATCAATCCCCGCAACATTCAGTGGCACAGCGGGTTTTAACATCAGCAATTCCATGCATGCGATTGCCGCGAGCTATCTTGTCGGAGTCAATATCGAAAATATTGTGGGCGCCATGCGTAATTTCAGGTCTGGAACCGATTCTACGCCTGGGCGATTGAATATTTTTGACGACCTGCCATTTCGGGTCATCATAGATTTTGCCCATAACGCCGATGGATTCCTGAGGCTTTCAGAATTCATCGACACTCAGCCGGTTTCCGGGCGAAAAATATTGGTTTTTGGCATTCCAAGTGACCGCAAGAATGCAGATATCAAGGCTGCGATGCCCGGGTTGGCTGGCCATTATGATCACTATGTGTGCGTAGACTGCCACAATTTAAAGGGTCGGCAAGCGGGTGAAGTTCCAGCTTTGCTCGCATCAGGTTTGGGCTCTGCCGGAGTCGCCGAAACGGATATCAGTATTGAGCTTGAAACAGATGAGTGGTGGCGCCATGGCCTTGACATGGCTGCGCCCGGTGATCTTCTGGTTTTGATACCTGACCCGCATGAGGTCCAGCTAATCTGGAAACTACTTGGCAGCATGGCAGCAACTGTGGATTATCCGCGATAACCTGGCCCAAATCGCCAGGAGAAAACGGGGCTTACCGGGTTTTATATGTTGGAACCTGATACATTTTCCAAGAATAAAGGGGCAGACTAAAGAGCCATTTTGAATGTAACCTGCCCCTTTATTCCTCCTGACTTATTCATAGCACTGTTGAACAGAGTAGTGTGCAAATGATGTATCGCTAATGATGCGGAGCTTCAATTTGAGGTGCTTGCCCAAACACGAAGAGTCGTACCATGAAGGTATGGTCCGCCTCTATCACCATCATGGAAATGAACACCGTCAGACACAAAGGTGGTAACAGGATTGCTAAGATCAGTACCAACCTTTCCCAGGCAATATGCATGAAGATTGCGACAATGAATCCGGCCTTTAAAAACATGAAAATTAAAATCAGGCTCCAGCGAAGCACGCCCTGCAAATGCATATAGTCCACAAGGTAGGAAAATGTGCTGAGTACGAACAGTAATAACCACACTACAAGATAAATACGCAGTGGATGTTCCTGGTGTCCCTCAGCGGTGGTAGTTACAGTCTGTGCCATGGTCGTTAACTCCTGTAATCCTGTCTAAGCAAAGCGTTCAGCATGGGTTCACCACAAGTAGAAAAATGCGAAAATAAACACCCAGACCAGGTCTACGAAATGCCAATATAGACCGCTGATTTCAACCATCTCGTAATTTCCACCCCGGTTGCGGTCGTAGTAGCCTGTCCCGACACGCCAGGCGATGACACTCAGGTAAATAACACCGGCGGTAACGTGCATCCCATGAAAACCGGTAATCATAAAGAATGCTGAGCCGAATTGAGGCGCACCCATTGGGTTAATCCAGGGCCGAACACCCTCTTCCAGTATCAGCTTCGACCATTCAAAGGCCTGCATACCTACAAAAGTTGCACCCAGGGCGGCTGTCGCCAGCATCAGTATTACAGTCTTTTTCTTGTCACCCCGATAGCCATAATTAACTGCCAGCGCCATTGTTCCGCTTGAGGTAATCAACACAAAAGTCATGATTGCAATCAGGATCAACGGTATGGGTTCACCGCCGAAACTCAACGCAAAAACCTCACTGGGGTTCGGCCAGTTGACGGTCGTAGTTATTCTTACTTTCATATAACCAATCAGAAAGCAGGAAAAAATAAATGTATCACTTAGCAGGAAAATCCACATCATGGCCTTGCCCCAAGGCACATGGAATACCTGTTTGTCATCTGACAGATCTGATACCACCCCTTCAAGACCTATTCGCATAGGTTGAGAAACTGCTGTCGCCGTCAATGCTGCTTCATTCATCATTTCGTCCTCGGGGTTTACTCACGTCCTCAGCAATAAGGTGAACAGGACCAGCCACACCAGTAACAGGTAGTGCCAGTAGGTAGCGCACAGTGCAACGGTTTGCTGGGCTTTTTCCTGCTGATCCACTCGGTTTAACCTGAACCCCAACAGCACCATGAACCACAACCCCCCCAACAGATGCACTGCATGCAAGCCGGTTAACAGGTAGAAAAATGCGGTAGCGGGGTTTTCCTGAGCGTAATAGCCTTCATTGGCCAACTGCTCCCAGGCCACCAACTGCCCTGCAACGAACGCTATCGTCAATACGGCACCGGCTATCAGTGCATTGCGCGTCGTTGCCAGTGCACTCCGTCTGGCCGCATTACTGGCTATTTGCAACGCAACACTGGCCAGCACAAGCATGCCCGTATTGACCCAGAGAATGCGCGGGTCAGCGAGAATCTCCCAATCAGGAAACTGGCTCCTGGTGTAATAACTGACAATGAACAGCAAAAAAAAGCTGGTGACGACGGCCAGGAACAGCCATAAGCCCATCTGGCCGGCCGAGTGGGTAACGACATACTCGCCGTGCACACCCTCCATCTCACCGGCATGCTCCCAGGGTTTGGCAGTGATCTTACGCAGCAAGCTCATGAGTGTTTGCCTTCTTCCCCGTGATAAGCAGGGTCGGATCTGGGCACGTCTTCAGACGCCATGGTTTGTGGAATAAAGTCATCCCTGGCGCCGGGCACGCTATAGTCATAAGCCCAGCGGTACACTACTGGTAATTCCGGGCCCCAGTTGCCGTGAACCGGGGGGGTTTGTGGTGTCAACCACTCCAGCGTGGTGGCCTTCCACGGGTTACTCCCGGATGGCTTACCATGCTTGCGGCTCCAGAACAGGTTGAACAGGAAAATCATTTGTACTGCTGCCACAAAAAATGCTGCGATCGATATTCCGGCATTCATTGCCTGGGCTGAGTCAGGAATGAACGACGTGTCACCCATCGCGTAATAACGACGAGGCAAACCCATGATACCCAGGTAATGCATCGGCAGATAAATTGCGTAGGTACCGAATAAAGTCGCCCAGAAATGGATTCGGCCCAATGTGTCATTCAGCATGCGACCGGTAATCTTGGGATACCAATGATAGATGGCACCAAAAATGACCAGGATGGGTGATACGCCCATCACCATGTGAAAGTGGCCGATTACGAAATATGTATCTGACAACGGCATGTCGACTGCCATATTGCCCAGAAACAGCCCGGTAATACCACCGTTGATGAAGGTAAAAATGAACCCAATCACGAATAGCATCGGCACCGTCATATGAATATTGCCGCGCCATAATGTCAGCACCCAGTTATAAACTTTTAGCGCGGTCGGGATGGCGATGATCAGTGTAGTGGTGGCAAAAAAGAAGCCAAAATACGGATTCATACCGCTGACATACATATGGTGCGCCCAGACGACAAATGAAATCACGCCGATGGCCAGGATGGCCCAGACCATCATGCGGTAGCCAAAAATATTTTTACGGGAATGCACCGCAACCAGATCAGAGATTACGCCAAAAGCGGGTAATGCAACAATGTACACTTCGGGGTGCCCGAAGAACCAGAACAGGTGCTGGAACAGTATCGGACTGCCACCGGAATGTTCTGAAACTTCACCCATGGAGAGCAATGCCGGCATGAAAAAGCTGGTGCCCAGAACGCTGTCCAGCAATAGCATGATGCCGGTAACAAGCAGGGCCGGGAAAGCCAGCAAACCCAGGATGGTTGCTACGAAAATACCCCAAACAGAAAGAGGCATCCGCATCAGGGTCATACCGCGGCAACGGGCTTGCAATACGGTGGTGACATAATTCAGACCACCCATGGTAAAGGCCACAATGAACAATACCAGTGACAGCAACATCAGCACGATGCCGCCGTCAACACCCGGAGCCCCAGGCAAAATTACCTGTGGTGGATACAGGGTCCAGCCCCCACCGGTTGGTCCCCCTGTTATAAAGAAGCTGGAGCACAATACAATCACTGACAGCAGGTAAACCCAGTAGCTAAGCATGTTCATGAATGGAAAGACCATGTCCCTGGCACCTACCATTAGTGGAATCAGGTAGTTACCGAAACCACCAAGCAAAAGAGCTGTTAACAGGTAGATCACCATGATCATGCCGTGCATGGTGATGGCCTGGTAGTATTCATCAGGTGTTATAAAAGAGAAGGTGTCAGGAAATCCCAGTTGCAACCTCATCACGAGGCTCAAGCCCAGTGCGACCAGGCCGATGGCTATGGCTGTCAGTGAGTACTGTATTGCAATGACCTTGTGGTCCTGGCTCCAAATGTACTTGGAGATAAACGACTGCGGTACGTGATCGTGATACTCCTTATGATCCCGGTCTGCTATCGCTATATATGCCATTTGAAAATGCTCCTGTTATAGGGTGTTGATGTAGGCCACCACATCCTTCATATCCTCTTCATTGCGCAACATTCCAGTCAATAAGGTCATTTGCTTGCCAAATAAGTCGCTCGGGTGTGATCCTCGAATACCCTGCTTGTAGTTTTCCAGCTGCCTGATCAGATACCAGTCACTGATGCCATTCAGGCGTGGTGCATTAAGGGCCCATATGCCTTGTCCCTGCACTCCGTGGCAGGATTTGCAGGTGTTAAATAGATCCTTACCTCTGTCTACATCGCCAGAGATGGTCGGTGTTGAATCCACACCAGAAAGCGAAGCAATGTAAGCGGCCACATTATCGATGGCTCGGTCATCAGCAAGAGTCAGCGCCATCGGCACCATTTGTGCTCCATATGTATCACCGGCATCGACGCCCCGCAGGCCCTGTTGGAAGTTTTTCACTTGCCGCTTGAGGTACCAGTGTTCCTGCCCGGCGAGGCTCGGTGCATTTAGCGAAACATTTCCTTCACCCTTTGCACCATGACAGGCGCTGCATACCGCATAAAGGTATTCCCCGGCAGCCAGGTCTGCCTTCGGGTTTTGTAACTCTTCTGAGTAGGTCGGGTAACTGTCAAGCCAGTCGTTAAAGGCCGCCTGTGCTTCGACAACGACTACCCCACGCATCGCGAAATGTCCGATACCGCAGAGTTCTTCGCACAAAATATCATAACGACCGATACGCGTTGGCGTCAGCCATGTATAAGACGTTGTTCCTGGGATCAGGTCCATCTTCACCCGGAACTGTGGCACGGTGAAGTTGTGTAGTACGTCCTTGGAGCGCAGCACAAATTTGTAAGGTATATTGACGGGAACGTGCAATTCGCCGTTGGCAATCAGAATGTCATCCATACCTGCAGGGTCTTCCAGCTTCATGCCGAACGGGTTGTCCACGGACATCCTGCTGACTTCAACCTGCCCCAAAACGCCATCTTCACCGGGGAAGCGGAAGCTCCAGTGCCATTGTTGACCAACCACTTCGACCAATACTGCATCTTCCGGTACGGAGATGATCCTGTCCCAGACCCACAGTCCGGGTGCCAGCAGCGCAACAATAGCGACGGTAGTAATGATGGTCAGCCACAACTCCAGCTTCTTGCTCTCGGGTTCGTAATGGGCTTTTAATCCTTCACGGTGCCGGTAACGTATGATCACCCAGATGAGGAACCCATTGAGGACAATGAAGACGATTCCGGTAATCAAAAAGGTTAGATTGACAGTGTCATCAATCGAAGCCCAATCAGCTGCAAGTGGTGTAAACCACCATGGACTGAGAAAATGAAAAATTACAGTAACAACAACCAGTAAAAGGATTCCAATTGCTATTGCCATAACCGCTTTCCTGAATTGGTATTTTTTTTGTTTCTACTCGTAAGCCTGGTTTGACCGGCGTGCGCGGCGACGTCTGCTAATGTGGGCGAACGGGTTGATGAAATGACGGTCGGTTGCCACGTGGCGCGACTCTGAATGTCGTTCGCGCATCATTTTTTTGATGACTTCTCCTTGACCCTTGCGGGCGTAAATCAGTATTAGATAATTGCCCTCTTCAATGGCTGAGTGAAAACCACGCAGTTTCTGGTTTTCGCTGTCAATACCTGTCAATCCCCCAACCCAGGCACCGAAACCGGTAGCGACGGCAACCATAAAGAAATAGGCGATGGTTGGTATGTTTGGCCCAAAGGGCGAAAATAAAAGCAGACCGCCCGCGACCAGAACCCCTAATATAAACCCAGCGTTAGCGCCTATAAAGCCATCCCGCAAAAGATCCGTTGTTTCGAGCCAGTTACTCGAGTGTATTTTTTCATTTTTTAGGCCGGCTTCGTCCTTGGAAATAACATGTACGTGCCAGTCATCGATACCCACATCATGGAGATCTTCAGAAACCTGGTGCGTGCTGACCAGGGAGGGTGTGAGATAATACATACTTTTCATAGTTTGGCCCCGAATGTATTTCTTTGGTGTTCAGGATACTGTTCTTTTTGACGCCGCCTTTAACGTAGATAACATGAATGATAATGATTATCACTCACCTTTGACATGAGTGTCGCACATTTGTCTTGGGTTTTTAAAGTTTAGGACTTTACTTGACCAAAAATGTCAAGGGGTTTTTGTTATTTTGAGCGATATCAGGAGCGACCCAAGGAGTATCAGGACGAACAGTACAGGCGCGTACCATGGTAGATAACTGAAGCGGTAGAATTGATCGCTGATACCGGGCACTCCCCACAAGTTACCGCTACCACCACCAACCACCAACTGACCTCTCATACCCTTTTCCATATGCTGTGCCATATCACAGTGGATCAGGTAAGTTTGCGCATCACCGGGTACGATGAATGTACCGCTTTGGCTTTGCCCGCCCGAGGCCTCGATGTGGAACATGCCTGCAGGGTAAAGGTAGTTGGGCAGACCGTGTACCATCCACTGATGACGCACCTTGTCCTCATTTACGAATGTTATCGTGACACGGCTACACGGCAGAACCCGGACCTCATGCTGGCTCATGCCGAAAACAATGCCTGGAACATCTGCGGCGTAATCCCTGCCTGCATGAATGGTCAGCTTGTAGTCGCGGGAGATTTCAATGCAATCACGGGGCAACTCGGAATGGTTTTCATTCATTACCACGCCGTTCTGACCGACCAGCATTTGGTGGCCGATGTGATCTGTGTGATCCGCCTTCGCCTGACCTGATACTTGAGCAGGCAAAAGCATCATCATAAATAAAAGCAAAGCTCCAGGGTTCATGGCCGTTTGAATAGCGCACCGACCAGCAGCGCTACACTCATACCCAATGCCAGTGCCAGCCCAAGCATACGCAGCAACAGCAGCCAATCGATTGCCGTATCAGAAAATAACCCAGGTGCATATTGCTCCCAAACCGGTATCTCCTTGCGGTAATAGGCTGCCGTGAAATACTGATCCCAGGTCACTCCCTGAGTCTGGGGCCAGCCCGCCTTATCCAGGTATTTTGCATAAACAATTGCACTGATATTTCCACCAGGTCCAATCCCGTCATTTGTGATACCCCGGTATTGATGATCATGAAACAACCAGATACCGGGACCATAGGCCTGCAAGCCATCATTGACCAGGTTCAACGACAGGTCTGCCCGCATTGAAGTTGCCAGCCAGAGCACGTCCTGGGGGCGGCGTGAACTTTCTGGCAGTGTGACGCCATCGCGATCGGTGACAGTAAATTTATGACCATGTGTGTGTAAGGCGATGCCTTTTGCACCGCCATTGACCACCCTGAGTTTGATACGCTCATTGTCGCTTCCCACCAACAGGGATTCTCTGAACGTATATGGAAACGACCTGCCATTGAGGGTGAAGTAATCCGGTGCAGAATCTGTAATATCGTATTCCCGGTGCATTGAGCGTGTGATCAGGCGGGGATCGTTATAACGCTGAATTCGCTCACTCAACTCTTTGTCGAGATCGAGGTAATGCAGATCGTATTCGCGATCAAAGTCTTGCGCGACAGCACGGGATGGTACACGTACCAGGCCTGCACCCACATTCATTGTTTGCAGCCAGTTATTGGGCTTGTTTTCCTCCACGATGAACAAACCCTGGAGGCCCATCATAACGTGTACATGTGGCTGCACATGGCAATGGTAGAACATGGTGCCGGCGTGTCGCGGGCTCAGCTCGTAAGTGCGTGCGTCACCGGGCATCACGGGTACTTCACTGGTGACTGGGACGCCATCATTGCCTTCACCGGTGACATCCACAAAGCCATGATCGGCCCCATGCAGGTGTAAGGTATGTGGCATGTAATGGGTGTTCTCCAACGTGATCAGAACCTTGTCACCTTGCTCAATGCGAATCGCAGGAGAAGGCAATCGTAACGCGCGTCTTGCCTGTTGGGATTCAAAGTTTTCGACCGCCATGCCAACCAGTTTCGGTGCGAACACCCACATGCCGGGCTTGATGCCCGGCGCAATCTCGTATTGCGTGACAGGGCCAGGCATTATCGACGAACTTCCATTTAGTTCAGCGACCTCCAACCGGATATGAATCTCATCGGGGTCGCCGTCGCCGTCCAGATCACGGCCTTTAACCACGGCATCAGTAGTCAGGCCGCTTTTAAGCAAGGTGGCCTGATCAATGTTGTTGGTGCCACGAACAAAAGCGGCAACCGCGTATGGATTGTCGGCCACACAGGCAGCAGAAGCGCCGATTTCCACACCCTCGATCGACTGCTGGTCACGCCAACCCGCCGGATCTGGTGGACAAAACCGTATGGGATCACTGGCTGCAATTTCCAGTGAAGCTGGCAACGCACGGTAAGCAGAAGCACCAAACCACTCGGTTAGTTTCAGCCGAACAGGCATGGGGTACCATTGTGGAGGGCACGACAGCAATGCGATCAGCACCGCCAGCATGAAAAGCCAACGACGCTTCAAGAGCCGGCCCCTTTTTGGGCCGTCACTTTTCGGGCAAGCGATGCCCTGCGTAGCAAATAGAATACAGCCACCGACAGTAACAGTATCAATGGAAGCAACAAACCATAGTTGGAACCCCCAATTTCAAAAGGAAATACCGCAGTGAAAACCATATCATTGCTGGGGTGTCCTGCGGTAATAACACCTATGTACCGGCCCTCCTGGGTAAAGTCATGTTCAATTTTTAGTGACGCATCTGCGCGAATCACAGGAGGCTGGTAAAACACGGTGTGACGTTCGATATTTTCAATTTTCTCGACATGCTTTAGTTTTACGTAGCTACCTTGTCCGGTCACATCATGGATGATTCGAAAGCTCACAGGCACATCTTTCAGGCTTTTGTGCAGGTAGTCCAGTACGAAAATAGTGGGGCCGGAACCAGGAAGTTGCTGGCAAAATTGTTTGTTACCATGCTTGGTCGGTTGAAATGCGGTGAAGTGAGCTGAATAAAAGTCAACCCAGATAATGCAAACATCCCCTTCAATCACCATACCACCACCGGCCCGCACATCAGGCAAAGGCAAGGTGGTCATCACCAGGCCCAAAAAGGTGCAACATAAAAGCGTATAGAATTTTCGGATATTAAACACCAAGTCTCAAAATGGAATCGTCACCCATAGAATAATCTACTACAAGTGGAGTTTCGGTGTGCAATTGTCTACCGGCCGGTTTCCGTTCAACCAGACCAGCCAAGAAAAAAACCAAGAAAGCCACATTTAATCCCTCTTGCAAAAGACGACCTGCCTTCTCTCGGTGCACCCGGGCCCGTTAGTATGCTGCGGGCCTTTGCTGCATCCGTCGGCAGAAAGTTTGTCAAAGGTCACGTACTTGGCGATAGGCTTTGTCCCGAAAGGGCGTAGCACGATATTGAGTTCTAGTTCCAAATCGAACTTCAGGCTGTCTGTGTTTGTTTCTTGGCTGTCCGTGTTTTCCCCTGACTTATTCGCCATGATGATAAAGGCCTTTATTATTCCCCTCATAAGCAAAATAATTACTGCTACCTGTACCCCGCCGCCTGCAGGGAAAACAACTTCGCATAGTGCTCATCCAGCTTCATCAACGCCTCGTGGGTGCCACGCTCGATGACCCTGCCGTTCTCAATGACGATAATCTGACTGGCCATGCGCACGGTGGAAAAGCGGTGCGAAATCAGTATGGCGATGCGGTTTTGGGTGAGTTTGCGGAAGTGCTCGAAGATTTTTGCCTCGGCAGCGGCATCCATTGACGCGGTGGGTTCATCCAGTACCAGGATGTCGGCCCCGGTACGCATGAAGGCACGTGACAGCGCGATCTTTTGCCACTGCCCGCCGGATAACTCCTGACCGTCTTTGAACCACTTGCCGAGCTGGGTATCATAGCCGGATGGCAGGTTTTCAACGAAGTCATCGGCCATGCCCTTTTCGGCCGCGGTTTTCCAACGTAGCTCGTCTTCGAAATGACGCACATCACCCACCCCGATGTTTTCACCCACCAGGAACTGGTAGCGTGAAAAATCCTGGAAGATCACACCGATGCGTTGCCGCAGGGTGTTCTCGTCCCATTCCTTCAAGTCCATGCCATCGAGCAGGATGCGGCCCTGGTCGGGTTGGTACAGACGGGTCAGCAGCTTGATCAGGGTGGTTTTGCCGGAGCCGTTTTCACCAACCAATGCCAGTGATTCACCGGGGCGGATATGCAGATCAATATCCTTGAGTGCCGGCTGGCTGGCACCTGGATAGGTAAAGCTGACACCCTCAAAGCGCACACCGTCATCGGCTTTTGGACCATGTTTCTGGCTGGCGCCGGGATTCGCCACCGGTGTTTCCAGGTATTCATACAGGGTTGAGAGGTAAAGGTTGTCTTCATACATGCCGCCGATCGCAGACAGGATGGCGGCAACCGCGGACTGGCCCTGGCGGAACAGCATCAGGTACATGGTCATCTGGCCCAGCGTGATACGGCTGATCACTGCCGCGAAGGCGATCCAGGCATAGGCGCCGTACAATGCCGCTGTGCCGATCAGCCCGAGCACGAAGCCCCAGCCGTCACGGCGTATGGCCAGTGAGCGGTCTGCCTTGTACAGACGCCGGAAGATATCCCGGTAGCGCCCCAGCAGCAACGGGCCGAGGCCGAATAGTTTCACTTCCTTGACGTTATCCTCACGTGCGATCACGGTTTCGAGGTAAATCTGCATTCGGGTCTCGGGCGAGCGCCAGCGAAACAGGGTGAATGCCTCACCCGAAAAACGGGCCTCGGCTACAAATGCCGGCAATCCGGCCAGCACCAGAATCAACACCGCCCACGGTGAGAATTGCACCAGTAACACGCCGTAGCTGAGCAACGAAACCATGTTTTGCGCCAGGCCGAAAGTACGAATGATCAGCGACAGCGGTCGGCTTGAGGCCTCGCGCCGGGCCCGGGTCAGCTTGTCATAGAATTCGGAATCTTCGAACTGGGCCAGTTCCAGGGTCAGGGCTTTTTCCAGGATCATCACATTCACACGCTGACCCAGCTGTGCACGCAATAGCGCCTGACACAGTGAAATACCGCGTTGCGCACCGGCCAGCGCCGCGACGATCAGTGCCTCTATAGCCACCAGCATGAATACCCGGGTCATGTTGACGCCGCCGGTATCCGTGGCGATCTTTGTAGCCGCCAACACAGCATCGATGATCAGCGCTCCCACGTATGCCATCGCGGCCGGCAATACACCGGCCACCAGGGTCAGTATGGCCAACGCCACCGTAAGACGACCGTTGGTGCTCCACACCAGGCCCATCGCCCGACGACCGTAGCGGAAAACACCGAAGAAACCACGGGCGGTGGCATCGGGAGGCGTTTCAGGTGAGTTGAATTTGGACATTGGTGAATATTACATGATGTCTGACGGGAATGGCTGAGGGGCGCTGGCGCCGACTTTGCATTAATATTGGGTCTGTCGACCGCATACCGTCGAACCTGAGACCAATATGTGCGATACGTTTGTAGCTTTACCTGACGTGACCCTGGGCGGAGAACTCATCTTCGGCAAAAACAGCGATCGCCCCGGCGGTGAGGTCCAGGACGTGGTGGCGATTTCGCAGCACGTTACCGGCGACTTACTGCAGTGCACCTACCTGGAGATTCCACAGGTCCCGCAGACGAACGCCGTCATACTGTCCAAACCACGCTGGATGTGGGGCGCCGAGATGGGGGCGAATGAACACGGGGTGGTGATTGGCAATGAGGCCGTTTGGACCACTGAGCCCTATGCAGAAACGGGTCTGTTGGGTATGGACCTTGTGCGCCTGGGGCTGGAGCGGGGAGCAACGGCATATGATGCTTTACAGGTGATCGTTGACCTGATGGCCGAATACGGCCAGGGTGGAAATTGCGCCGAACACCTGGGCATGAACTATCACAACGCCTACCTGATTGCAGACAGGAATGAGGCCTGGGTACTGGAGACCGCAGGACGCTACTGGGTGGCCGAAAAAACGACCAGCGGCACCCGCTCCATATCCAATAGCCTCAGTATCCATGGCAGTGGCGATCTGCGGCATCCGGACCTGGACCGTGTTCTGGCAAATGGTCAACAGGGGAAATCGCCGGAAACGGTCAAGCAGGAATTTGATTTTGCATGGGTCTTTTCCGGCGAAGATGTGGGCGACACACTTTCGCCATTGTCCCGGGAAGGGCGTGTCAGACAGCTTTGTCGTCAAAACGAAGGTAAATTCACGTTGGAAACCGCCAATTCCATCCTACGGGACCATACCGGTAATATCTGCATGCACGGTGATTTTGAAACCCGTGGCAGCCAGGTGTCGGTCCTGGGCAAGGCGAGCGATGAACACTGGTTTATCAACAGGCCTTTCCCCTGCCGGGAAAAATATCATTTACACAAGATGAAGGTTAAGGTGATAACTGATTAGTGTCAGGTTTTCGCTCTCAGCCCACCCTTTTCAAACAGTCGTTCAACCGATGATTCAGCCAAACTGGTTCATCGTGACGTCTTTGCGAAAAAGTAAGGACACCCATGTCTCTCAGCGCTGGAAGTGATGGATGTCCTGACTTATTTCGATAATGTTCCGCTTACCAAGAACTGACAATCATGGGTCAAAATTTTGGGGAAAATGTTTACAAGTGAACTTCGATTTGCAAAGAAAACGTGTTTATTTTTCCTCTTTCATTTCATCCTGTCGGGGATACAAGGTGGCATTAAAGCTATACTACCCAGCATCTTTGTTAAAGTGGCGATCTATGAAAAAGATACTGATTTTGGTCCTTGGTATAGCAATGGCATCTGGTACCATCTTTGCCGGCGATGAACAGGGCAAGCAAGGTGATGGTGACCGCATGGCGCGAATGCAGCAAAACCTGGGCTTGAGTGACGAGCAAATTGCGCAAATACGCCAGATTCGTGACAACGGCGGTGGCAAGGAAGAGATACTTTCCGTACTAACCGACGAGCAGCTCGCACTAATGAAAAAACGCCGTGCGCAAATGAAGGGCAAGGGCCGCAAGGGTGATCGCACTGCTCCTTCCGGGGATGTTCAGAAAAGCGAAATCACCGATAGCTGAATTATTCGCAAAACAGAAAAAGAGGCCGAATACATTAATTTGTGCGATAAGTAATAAATGTATCCAGCCCTTTTTTTATTCAGGCTTTACAAACTTCAGAGTCATCCGGTCAGATTCGCCGATCGCAAGGTATTGCACGCGGTCCTTGTCACCCAGTGCCAGGGATGGCGGTAATGTCCAGACACCTTCGGGATGTTCGTGATCATCTGCGGAATTGCGATTCATGTCAGAGCGTGCGGCCAATTCAAACCCGGCTGCTTTTGCAAGCTTAATAATGCGTTCCTCCGAAACGTAACCATTTTCGGCATCGGGATCTTCTGTTTTAGCATCGTGCCAGCGATGATCCACTACACCCAGCACACCGCCAGGTTTCAACACATCAAACATGACTTTGAAGCTCAATGGGCCAGCTTGTTTGCCATATCCCGGGTTCACCCAATTATGTGCATTTCGAAACGTCAGCACCATATCCGCGGAACCGGCGGGTGCTATTGCCAGTGCATAGGGGAAATCCAGGGTCGTTATTTCGACATCCCGGTAAACATCCGAGCTGGCGCCAAGCTTGCTGAGAAAAGAGCCGAAATAGCGTCTTTGATAGCCATAGGAAGGATTGACTGAATATTGTGCGGCATATAATTTTCCGGAGTCTTTAAGCGCGGGCGCGAGGATTTCGGTATACCACCCGCCTCCCGGCCAGATTTCTACCACCGTCATATCGGAACGGAAACCAAAAAACGCCAGGGTCTGCTTCGGGCGCCGAAACTTGTCGCGGGCTTTATTTTCTTCGCTGCGGTGATCGCCGGCAATTGCAGCATCCAATGCCGCGCTGGTGGCAGCGTCCATTTCGTGGTGGGCTGCCCAGGATTGTGGACTGCCAAGAGCACCCATCAGGGCGAAAGCAGTTAACAATAAGAGAGTTACGGATCTTGGAGTTTTATTAGTCACAAGCTTGTCCTTATGTTTTGGGCTACATGCCAGGAATTTTATCCATACAAGTATAGAACAATCAAAAGTTGTATTTCGCAAGGATGCGGGCTGACAATTACACGCAAAGGTCAAATACGTTATGAGTTGAAAACACCGTGGCAGTTCAGGGTCCATTTCGGATACCAATGACCGCTTTGCGCAGGGTAGAGCGGCTATTTGATAGCCAACAATTTGAGTATCTTGAATTGGCGGAATCGGCCAAATATAGTCATTTCGTTCCACTTTCAGCGATACTCACTGCAACTGACAGGTACTGTCAGTGAGAGCGGAACATGCACTTGCGAGCTACGAATAAGTCGGCCAAAACACTCGATGTTCACCGCTTTTGCTTCGAGTTCACAAGTGCGCTTGAGTTCGATAACGAACACTCAGGGCTCGCCGTCCAACCGGCTCACCTATATTTGCTTCGCAGAACTCAGGCATGCATGTTCCAACCGTTAATGTAACACCAGGAGTGCACCAATGAACACCATGACAATGCATCCATATGCTGCCTTTGTTGGTATTGACTGGGCAGATACCAAACATGATGTTTGTATCCAGTCAGCTGATAGTTTGCGAAGAGAGTTCGCAGTCATTCCGCACAAGGTTGAAGGGATTGATGAGTGGGCGCGATCGTTACACAGGCGTTTCTCCGGACCCATTGCTATTGCTTTAGAACTATCGAAAGGACCGATCGTCTATGCATTACAAAAGTACGATTACTTTGTCATCTTTCCAATCAATCCATCAACCCTGGCAAAATATCGTGAAGCGTTTCAGCCAAGCCGGGCCAAAGATGATCCTACCGATGCTGAGCTTGCATTAGATCTGATCCTTCGGCATCCGGAACGGTTTGAACCGTTGCAGCCACAGAGCGTTGAAATACGCAAACTGGCAGCACTGGTTGAGCAACGACGACGATTGGTTAGTGATCGAGTGCGACTCACCAACAGATTGCGAAATACCTTGAAACAGTACTATCCGCAGACCCTGGAATGGTTTGATCGGATCAACACAAAGCTGTTCTGTGACTTTATTGAACGCGACAAAAAAGTCAGGACACCCATGTCTCTCATTGCTAAAAGTAATGGGGGTCCTGACTTATTTCGTTGACCTAACCCACTTCTATTGATTTCCATCAATTTCAGCAGATCGATAACGAAGCATCAAGGCCATGGCGACCACGAAGGTCAGCGCCTCTGACAACGGGATGGCCATGAAAACACCGGTGTCGCCGAACCAGCGTGGCAGTAACATTAAACCGGCCACCGGTAGTACCAGACTGCGCATCACGGCAATCACTGCAGAAGGTATCGGTTTGTGTAGCGCGGTAAAACATGAAGACAGGGTAATGTTCATTCCGTTGAACAGGAAAGCCGGCCAGAACACTGCGATAAAGGCTAATGCAATCGCCTCGGTGGCTTGCTCGCCCTCTGACAGGAAAGCGGTAACCAGCAAGTTAGGCGCCAGTAAAAATAATGCGCTGACCAACAGCCCCAATGCAGATGAGGCGATTAATCCGGTCATAATGAATTGCTTAATTCTCTTTGGTTGCCGGGCGCCCAGGTTTTTACTCACCGTGGGCTGCATGGACTCGGCGATGCCGTAACTGACCTCAATTCCAATCATTAGCAGGTAGCCGATGATGGTGAAAGCCGCTACACCCTCCACACCCAGGCGGGTGATCATGACCCAGTTGAACAGCAAGGTGACAAGGCCGATGGACAACTCATTGGCAAATTCTGAGAAACCATTCCAGGCGGCGCTCAGCAACTCATCCCAGCCTTCGCGCACGGCGACCAGTTTCAAAGAACAACGCGGGCTGAACCAGTGAACCAGCAAGATAAAGAAAATAAAGCTCTCAGCCAGGGCGGTGGCCCAGGCGGCGCCCTCGATGCCCCAACCCCACTGCACAATAAACAACCAATTCAGGCCGATATTCAGCACTGCGAAAGACACCAGTGCGGCAGACGCCAACAGTGGCCGGCCGTCTGCACGTACAAAATAGTCCAGGGTCAGAGCGACAATCAGGACCGGCGCAAAATACAGGATAATCTGCATATAACTGCGCACCAGACCATGCAGTTCCTGGTTGGCACCCAGAAGAGTAACCACCTGATCAAGGAACAGCAGACACAAGCCGCTGATTAACCCACCGAGAGCAAAAATGGCAATCACGGTTTTGCTGAATATTGCAGATGCCGCCTCTCCATTGCCTTCGCCGAGATACTTCCCGCAACGTACGGAACCTCCCACGGCGAGCATGAATACGACGGCTGCGAAAACCGCCCATGCCGGCATACTGATGTTAACGGCAGCCAGCGCGGTGGAACCCACGTAGTTTCCGATAAAGATGCCATCGATGATGCCGGCCGAGGTAACAGCCAACATGCCAATGACAGAGGGAATCGCATAATGCAGAAAAACCGGGACGACTTCGCCGGTGATTGGATCAAAACGGGAATCAGGGCTGGTCATAGGTCGATCAGTATAGAAGACTCAGTCCATCGGTGCCGCTGTTCCTAGGCGAACATTTCAATGGTTTTTCCAGTGAGTCAGCCAGGATGTCGATATCTTCAAAGGTGTTGTAAACACCCAGTGATGCCCGCGAGGTCAATAAAAGTGAAGAAAAAGTGAAGACACCCATGTCTCTCATCACTAAAAGTGATGGGCATTAAGCACAATTTGATTGTTGAGAAACGAGAACCGCCTGAAATTCAAGCCGGTATGCGCTCTTGTATCGAGTTCGTTTGTGGTTAGATCAACATTTTTCGAAGTTGAATCCTAAGGCTGAATCTTTCCCCTACAAAAAGGCCTGCCGACGAGTTCGGCGGCAGGATTTACTAAATCAGTACCCAAGTGATAGAGGTTTTGAGACTATAGCGCCATGCCATGGTCTGCTGGCCAGGAGGTGTAAGTTATGAACATTTCAAGATTCTCTTTCGTGCCGTTGGTTTTGTGTTTGCAGATGCTTCTGGTTTCCAGTGCAGCGGGCGCCCCGGCCGACGACAAGACGCCAATCACACTTGGGCACACCGAACAGTTTTACTCAGAAATTCTGGGTGAGTTGCGGAACCTGGAAGTGCATCTCCCGGGCGGCTTTTCAGAATCCACCGAGCCTTACCCGCTGGTCATCGTTCTCGATGGGGGTAGTTTATTCCGTTACACAGCGGCGTTTTTGGATACACTCACACCCACCTTCTTCCCTGAGATGGTGTTGGTTGGTTTGCCCAACACCGACCGTAGCAGGGATCTCAATGTTATGGACGGGGAAGAATCCGGTGCGGCGAACTTTCGGCTTTTTCTGGAAAAGGAGTTGTTACCACATTTGGCCAGTTCCTACCGGGCTACGGGTTACCGCATCCTCATGGGGCACTCACTGGCGGGCCTGTTTACGCTGCACATGGCGCTCGGCCAACCACGTATGTTCAATGCCTACATCGCCACCAGCCCAAGCATGGCTTCCGAGCCCGGTCAGATCACCATAAACAAGGATCTCGAGAGTCTGAGCAGCGATTCACTCAACGGTCGTTACCTTTATTTCTGTGCTGGCGGTGAAGAGGGTGAATATCTGCATGAACAGGTCGAGATACTCGGCCGGGCGCTTGCAAGCCGTGACTTCGACGGGTTCTCCTGGGATAGCGATGTCTTTGACGGGGAGGGTCATTTTCCCAACAAGGGTTTCTATCAGGGTATGAGACAGATATTTGCGGATTGGGCCCCACCAACTGAATGGTTTTTTACCGGCACCCTTGAAGAACTCCAGGAACACTATCAACAACTTGGTGCCAGGTATGCTATGACCGTCAAGCCGCCGTCGGACATCATCTGGAGTTTGAGAAGCCGGCTCGAAAGGATGGAAAAAGCTGATGAACACCTGGCCGCGACTGCCTATCATGTGCAGAAGTATCCCCAAAATACGGCCCGCTGGGTAGTTTTGGCGGACATCTACGTGGAGCGGTCTGACCGGGACATGGCCATCTCAACGCTGGAGGAAGGTCTTAAAGCCAACCCCGGTGCTGAAGACATCAAGGCCCGGCTTGCCGAGTTACGGGGCAGATAACGAATAATTGGGGTCAGAGTAAAAATAGAAAGTCAGGACCCCATCACTCTTGGCAATGAGAGACATGGGTGTCCTGACTTTTCCTGACTTTTCTCTGACCCCTTAATTTCATTTTTGTCTAGTAGCCTCTCTCAAAATCGACCACCGATAACAAGGGTTCTCCCGCCATGTAGCGTCTGAGATTTTCCTGTACCAGCAGGTAAAGCCGGTCTCTCGACTTGTCTGATCTTGAGCCGGAATGAGGTGAAATTATAACCCGGGGCATCGACCACAAAGGGTGATCTTCGGGTAAGGGTTCAGGATCAGTTACATCAAGACCGGCACCAGCAATTTCTCCGTTATTCAACGCTGCCGTCAAATCATCTGTTACGGTACTGGCACCACGACCCACAGAAACAAAATAAGCTGTTGGCTTCATCGCAGCAAAAAAATCTGCATTAAACATACCGCGTGTCCGCTGAGTCAGTGGCGTCGTGTTGATCACTACGTCTGCCTGACGAGCAAGCTCCACAACTTCATCAGCAAGACCGACGTAATCCACATAATCTGGGCCTTCACGGCGACTGTTGCGGGTGGCGATCACCCGCATACCCAGGCCATGCGCACGTTTGGCAGCCTGTGTACCGATACCGCCCAGACCGACGATTAATACGGTACGCCCGCCCAACTCCATAAACTCACCTTGCCCCATTTCAATGCGTCTTTGCCATGCGCCTTGCAGTTGGTTGCTGTGATAAACATCCAGCCCTCTGACCAGCATCATCATCATCGCGATCGCATGTTCGGCCAATGCCGGCGAGGCTATTTTCTGGCCATTACTGAGCAGTTTTTTGCCTTCTTGCATTGCCGGTAGTGGCAAACATCGGTCGACACCGGAAGCGTAAACTTGCACCCAGTGAATTTGCGGTTCTGCATCGAACAATTCCTGGTTACAAAAGCCGATTAAAACCTGTGTGTCAGCGATTGAATCAAGCGCTTGCTGGAAGGACTCCACCGCCACTATTTTCACACCGGGCGCGACGGCCTGTAAGCTGGCAAGACGCTCGGGCCTATCGATACGAACAACAATTTTATCCGGAATACGCCAACCGGGTACATCGCGGGAGGCTATCGCAGATTCGCGTAAGCCGAAATCTTCGATCAAAGCCTGCACCGGCGTCCGGTCTGTGCCGGCCTGACCTGATTCCCCGGCGACGGCGATGCTTGAGAAAACTATCAGCAGTAAAACAGAGCAAAATAACGTTTTAAGCATGGCAAGTCCCCGGTCTGGCGGTTGAATGGCAGTATTTGGGCCTACAACAATGAATCCATAAACCCTTCCATTTCCTGTCGCAGTGCGGCGTCAGGTAAACGGCCGTACAGTGCACCCATATTGTCCTCGGCATGATGTGGCTTGGATGTACCGGGAATGGGCAGCGTGGCTGCGGAGTGCGAGACAATATATTTAAGAAATACCTGCCCCCAGCTGCTGGCATCGATATCACCTGCCCACGATGGCAGGTCGCGATCATCCACAGCCTGGAATAATCTACCCCTGCCAAAAGGCCGGTTGACCAGCACCGCGATGCCTTTATCCTGCGCAAGCGGCAAAATGCGTTCATTGGCACCACGGTCAGCCAGCGAGTAATTCACCTGAATGAAATCCAGGGTGTGCTTACGCATCGCCGCCTCAAATTCTTCATACTGGCGGGAGGTATGTGTGGTGATGCCGACATAGCGAAAACGGCCCTGCTCTTTCCAGGCCTTCATTGTTGCCAGCTCCTCATCGGTACCACGCAGGTTGTGCACCTGCATCAACTCAATCTTGTCGCCACCGAGATTTCTGAAAGAATCCTCCATTCGACGAACCCCTTCCTCAGGATCTTCACGGTCAACTTTGGTTGCGATAAACAGGTCATTTCGGATACCCAGATCGGACATCATTTTGCCCAACAATTTCTCCGAGTCTCCATAGTTGGGTGAGGTATCGACCAGTCGACCACCAAGACGATGGAATGCCTCCAGTGTATTTCGAAATTGCAGATATTGGCTTGAACCCGCCGTACCACGAAAACTGACGGTACCAATGCCCACCGACGGCAGCTTTTGGCCGCTGGATGGAATTGTCGTCGTGATCAGTTTCTTCTCATTCGCCAATAATGAGCTCCACACAGGCAAGCAGGCCAGCACGCTGGCAGCAGTCGTCAGTTTAATCAGTTCCCGCCGTTTCACTCTCATGTTTCTGCACTCATGGCCTCACTATCCTGACGGGTAGCAAGCTGTTCCTGCGACCGCCCCAAACGTAATCCGAGTATAGCCCATGTGGCCGCAACCGGTGCTGCCACCAAGGCAATGGCACCAATTGAAAGCCCAACTGCAACCAGACCGGTGTAGAACCATCCACTGAGCAGGTCCCCACCCCGATACACCAAGAACAAAAAGCCGAGACTCCCACTACTTTTAAACGGCAAAAAGCCGAGACACCCACGACTTTTAAATGACAATTTAGTGCCGTATCCCGCGGTCTCATCACTCACCACTGCGCATGCGCACCACTTTGGGTAGTGGTCTATGAAACCTGAGGTGTTTTAGGGGTTGTTAGATGGTAATTGGCTGCGCTCAGCCAGTACAAAGCAACCGGGAACGCTGACTTTCGTCAGGCAAGCTTTATGTGTGGTACTAAGCTCTTTCCGGACAAAGCAGCTTGCCGATCGAATGACCCTTGATAAAGCTCCGCCCAACCGACCTGGCAAAGGCTTTTAGCATGCTGACTGGTCCCAATGCACCGAACGATGGAAGGTCTTGCTTGTTGAGATAATCCAGCACCGGTGAAACATCCATTTTCAACCGGGTCAGGATGGGTGGGGCCTGGGCCGGGATGTTACCCCGTTTGTTACGTTTGATCTCTCGACCTGCCCAATCTACCAATTCAAGGTAGTCTTTGAGCTTGAACGGAATACCATCGTCACGCTGGTCGGCAAACGGCTGCAGGCCGTCCCGTGCCGGTTGGTTGATACGCTGCTGTATGGAAGTGAAATCCGATTGTTCCGGTGTCTTGGCCATGGCTGCACGAATGGGATTTAAGTCCACATAGGCCATACAAGCCAGCAGTGCACGCTCATCCAGTAATGCCTGTGATTTAAACCTTCCTTCCCAGAACCTTCCGGTACAGTGATCCTCATGATTGGCCATGCGGGCAATAGGTTCATTGATACAGCGCATGAACCAGGAAAGATCAGCCAGCCTGTCACGCCAAGTGGCAAACAATTCAGTTACCCATTCACGTTCCGTTGCGGTCAAATCGGCATTACCCAGGTATCGATGCATCAGCAATGGACCGGTAAATATCTGCATCCAGCGTTTTGCGACCTCTTCATCAGACCACGCCTTTACCTGCTCAGCATCAATTCGAATCACGATATGATAATGGTTGCTCATAACGGCATAGGCACACAGGTCAACGGCAAACACGGAACACAGTAAGTTGATGCGATCGACTATCCATTGGCGGCGATGTTCAAAGTTAAAGCCCGATTGCGGATCAATTCCACACAAAAAGGCGCGTCGCACACAACGGGAGATGCAGTGGTAATAGGGTGTGTCATCCAACGAGACCTGACGATATCTGGGTTGAGGCATGGGGATAGCTTAAAGCTGTCACCGAGTTGCCGATAGGGGAAAACACCGCGTTACCCTGTAGGAAATTTAAGGAGATGTGGGTGTCTTGGTTATTCTGGTTATTCCTAAGTCACTCCACTGTGTCATGTGTGAGCTACCACCCGCTATTTACTGTCATTCTCTAAAGGTCCTGGCGACGAATGACCTGTCCGGGGTATTGACCGGTCGTTGCACCTTCATTGAATACCATGATGCCATTTACCCAAACCGTGGTAATACCGGTGTTTTGGGCCTGTGGATATTCGGGCGTGGCATTATCCAGCACCGTTTCTGGGTCGAACATCACCAGGTCAGCGGTCATACCGGCACGGATCAGGCCGCGACGGGTCATGCCCATATGGCTGGCTGACAATCCACTCATCTTGTGGACGGCTTGTTCCAGGCTCATGAGTTTCTGTTCACGTACGTAACGCCCCAGCGCACGCGTAAAGGAGCCGGTGCCCCTCGGATGCAGGTCATCCAGTGAACCGTCTGTGCACAGGTTGGTGTGCGGCCAGGAAAATAGTTCGTGTATATCCTCTTCAAGCATGCTGGTGCCGATCATGGTATCGGCATCGTGACCATAAGCCACCGATTCGGCCGTCAGTTGCATCAATGCAGTGACCGGGTCGGTTCCCCGCAGTTCGGCAATCTCGGTGAGTTTTTTGCCAACGTATTCGGGCTGTGGATCAAATTGGGTCAGCCAGAATCCCTCGGGTGGAGCGATTTCGTTTAACGCATACTCGTACTCAGCCCTGTCATTCAGGTCCCGGGAGGGAATCAGCACCATCATGTTCGCCTGCCAGTAGGTGTAGGGGTAAATATCTGCCGTTATATCAATACCTTTTGCGCGTGCTGCATTAAGCTTGTGAATCAGTTCCGGAGCTGTTCCCCACAGGCTTTTCATGGCCAGCTTGATGTGTGAAACCTGCACTGGCATACCGGTGACGCGGCCGATCTCAATGACTTCGTCTATCGCCTGGAGTAACCAACGGTCTTCACTGCGTACGTGGCTGATATAACGTGCACCTTCTGCCGCCGCGATCCTGGCGAGGCTGATGACCTCGTCCGGAAGTGAATGAATACCGGGCTCATACTCGAGACCGGTGCCAAACCCCAGAGCGCCCGCGTCCAGTTCTTTTTTCAACAGCGCAGCCATGGATTCTATCTCTCCCGGTGTTGCGACCCTGCGAAAGTCATCGCCCAGGACTTTGTCACGCAAGGTGTTGTGGCCGGCAAAAGAGGCAACATTGACTGCCGCGGGAAGGATGCGTTGGGTTTCAAACCAATCTGCCAGTGGATATGGAGAACTGCCATCCTGACCGATGACTACCGTGGTAATACCCTGGCTGACTGCGGCGAATGCATCCCGCTGTTCCCTGATTTCTGAATCAGCGTGGCTATGGGTATCGATAAAACCGGGTGCCAACACCTGGCCGTTGCCATCGAGCACTGTCTCTCCATCACCGGGTACCAGATCGCCGACACCAGTAATGACGTTGCCCCTGACCCTTACGGCACCGCTAAAGCCCTTTGACCCAGAACCATCAACAATAATTACATTATTGATTAACCATCCCTGTTGCTTGTTGACTTCGGCCATTAGAAGGGTGGTTGTAGCCAACGATATACAACTGAAAAGGACAGTGATGGTTTTGGGGACAGATCTCATGACGATTCTTTCCTACAGGATGTTTGGCAACTCAGCGGGTTTCATCGCTACATCATAACGATGTTTACAATGCAAAGCAGTCACAGGTAAGCTGACTTCAAAGTGAGAAGAGGTCAGATATGAGCAGGATTTTCAAAGCATTTAAAAAACGCCCAAATGTATTTAAGCCCATTGCAGTAATGGCATTTCTTGTCTTTAGCGCGATGTTAAATGCACAAGCTGCAGACACCGAGTCCTCGATTGAGAAATCTGGCCAGGTAGACAAATTGTTTTCATCCTTCACTATTGGCATACAACCGGGTGCTGCGGTGATGGTTATACGCGATGGCAGCATCGTGCATTCGAAAGGCTACGGTTACGCAAACCTGGAGGAAGAGATACCCATCACGCCATCATCGACATTCCGGTTGGGATCGGTATCCAAGCAATTCACTGCCATGGCCATAGCCATACTCGCTGACAATGGAAAGCTGGATTACTCGGATCCGGCCAGCAAATACGTACCCGTGTTATCACCTTACGAGGATGTCACCATTCGTAATCTGCTTACTCATACCAGTGGGTTGCCGGACTATTACGGTAAGTTTGATGCTTCTGCATGGGTTGAAAAGAACACGTTGCCGCGCAATGCGGATGTCATGGCCTACGAAGGTTTGATAAACAAACCTCTGTTCCCGCCCGGTGATCGATATGAGTACAGCAACCCGGCATACGAAGCACTGCCATTGATTGTCGAGTCTGTTTCCGGACAGGAGTTTGCGACCTTCATGAAAAACCGCCTGTTTCAACCCATCGGCATGGATGGTTCGTTGATCCATGATCATAAACGCCCCCAGATCAACCGGCGCGTGTTGGGTTACTCCCAGACTTCCGATGGATATGAACTCAACGATGATGATCCCCTGAACGGGATCACGGGTTCAGGTGGACAATATTCAACCTTGGAGGATTTCTATTACTGGGATCAGGCCCTGTATGGTGACACCCTTGTTAGCAAGGATACGATGAAACAGGTATTTACCCGGGCGCGGCTCAACAATGGTGAGGAAATTGATTATGGATTCGGGTGGCGTCTTGATAGCTACCAGGGTAATGATCGTATCGCGCATGGCGGTTCATGGGTAGGTTTCAGAACAGCGATTTCACGATACCCGGGGCTTGGATTGACCGTGGTTATCCTGTCCAACCGGGAAGAATATGATCCAGTCGCAGTTTCAGACCAGGTTACTGATATTTACCTTGAGTAAGCGGTCTAAAGAACAAAAATCCTGGATTTAAGTATTTGGGGACAGAGTAAAAACCAATTGGATTGAGAAGGTCCGGTTGTGGCCGACTCCGGCACGTCGCATTGCTGAAGATCATACCTGGTGTATAGCCGCTTACTGCGCAGCACCGGCCCCTCGGCTCAGGTTGTGGCGTATAGCAGGTAGCGGCCAGGAGCAGACCTTTCCGGGGGAGCTAATTTCGAGGAACTTACGTGCCCAAGTTGACTCTGTCCCTTTACTCTGACCCCATAACTTCTCTGACCCCATAACTTTTAACTTTTATTCCAGCCCCACCGGCTTCAGGGTCACCGAGCGAAGCATGATCGGGTTCCAGAGTGACTTTTGCGGATGTATCCTGATCGCGGATTCCCCTTCGGGTAACGTCAATTGGCCGATGTGCTGGGTTTGAAAAGTCTGCAGGCCGCCGGTGGATTTTACGGTGAGAGGTTTTTGCCCGTCGTTCGCCATCAACAGGAAACCGGCAGGCTCCTCCGCGGCGACCTCTGCGTAAACATCGAACGTACCGGGCTTATCGATCCTTACCAGCCAGTCCACGCGGCTGCGGAAATCCGTCCACCCGTCCAGGTAGGAAGCAGAATTGCCGTCCTGCCTCAGTTCCACTTTACCCCCATACCCGGGGTTATGGATATTGGCGTCATTCACTGCCAGCACCAGGACACCATCCCCGTCCTGTCCCGGAAGTATCCGTTCCACGTCGAGTTTGCCCGTGATTTTCAGCACTATGACCGTGTCAACCTCGTCAAGTGGTTTGTCCGGGAGCTGCAATACGACACCTGCTTGTGTTTTGTCGATTTGAATCTGTTGCTGGAAGTCCGCCATAAAGTAGGCGCCGCTCACCTCGCTGCGCAGGCCGTCCACCCTGAGCAAGCCGTCCTCGGGCCAGTCAAACACGTGCAAGAACAGGTCTGTCGCATTTGGATATTCCTTCTTGGTGGCCCGCCCCCACTTCAGGCGCACAAAAGGGCTGGCGGTGGTGCCATGGATCGATGAAGAATTCACTCTCATCCATTCACCGACGTCTTTCAGCCGCTCGATACTTGCCTGTGGAATCTCGCCATTGGCCATCGGCCCGACATTCAACAGGTAATTGCCGCCCTTGCTGGCGACGTCGACCAGGTTCCGAATCAGCTGTTCGCTGGATTTCCATTCATCATCGTAGGACTTGTAACCCCAGGTGGTGTTCATCGTCATGCAGGCTTCCCAGTCATAATCCAGCCCGGTCGCCGGAATATGTCTGCTCTGGGGTTCGCAGATCACCGTCCACACCATCTAACAAGCGGTTATTGACGATGATTCCGGGCTGGAGATCAACCAGGCCGTCAAACATGGCGGCCCGCTCCGGCGTCATGTCGATCGGCGTGTCCCACCACAGAATCGATACCTCGCCATAATTGGTAAACAGTTCCCTGACCTGGGGTACAGCGATATTGCGGATATAGTCGTCCATGCTCCCATCCTGGGCCGGGTCCCAATGCCCATCCCAGGTTGCGCCCCCAGGATGGTGCCAGTCCTGGGCCTGGGAGTAGTAAAACCCAAGCTTGATGCCGTGTTTCCGGGCGGCTTCGGCCAGGGGTTTGAGAACATCTTTGCCATACGGCGTCGCCTCCACGATATCCCAGTCACTGACCCGCGGTATCGAACAGGGCAAAACCGTCATGGTGCTTGGCCGTGATGACGATGTACTTCATGCCAGCGTCCTTGGCCATGCGCACCCAGGCTTCGGGGTCGTACTTCACCGGGTTGAATTGCTTTGCATACTGCTGATACTCCGCTACCGGGATCTGTGCATAGTGCATGATCCATTCGCCGATATTCGGTATCTGCTCGCCCTTGTAAGTCCCCGCCGGCACGGCGTAGACACCCCAGTGGATAAACAACCCGAACCGGGCTTCACGCCACCAGGCCATGCGCGCATCACGTTGCTGCACGGTCTCGTCGTCGTAGGGGCCCTTGAAGGTCACTTCTGCCGCAAAACCCACACCACTGCATGCCAATATCAGCAGTGGAATAAGGATGTTTTTACCAAAGACATTGAATCGGCGGGTTTTCTTGGTCATCGCGGAATACCTTTGCTGGTCACCGGAATCTTGAGTGTAGGTAGCATTAAAGCTATATTGCCACAATTCTACATATAGTGAACATCGCTTTAAGTGGATAGGAAGTATAAGCCACCTTTTTTGGAAATCAGGCAAGTATCAATGGCTATAAGCTGGCTCCGATAGATATGCACACAGTCCAATTACTTGTATGTGTGTACTTCCGCTATTGGCCGTAAGCCGCCATAAGCATTCGCACTGGATAATAGTCCGCTGTTCTACTCAAAGCAGCCGTTCAGGGCCCAGCAGGGTCGGATTGCACTTAACGTAGGTATGCAAGCCCTGCTCTTCCATCAGGTAAGCGCAGATTCGCTCGATTTCATCGGGCGGGCAGCCATGCATCGTGGACAGGGTTACGTTGTCGGAAATACGATCGGGTATCTGCAGTTGCCGGATTTCGGGATAAAAGCAGGCTACCTGATCAACCAGGGTTTGCTTGTAAGCGGAGCAATCGCGCATCTGTTGCAGGAACCACTGCATATTCGGTTTGTGGATTCCCGCCAGGTCATAGCCAACACTTAGATTGAACACGATACCGGGTAATTCACCCTCAAAGCCAAGTTTGCGGTGCAAGGCGTGGATCAGCACCCAGGCACGCAAATATTCATCAAAGGACTGATATATTTTCAGTTCCTGCGACCACTCGACGTTGTAACCCTCGTCTTCCATATCGATACAGGGCTTGGATACATTGAGCACATCCAGTGTTTGCACTGTTTTTAGTCAACATAACGTGCGCCGCATAACCATGCTGCAATGATGTTCTGCGCCATTTGTGAATGGGGGCCGGCGGCCGGGCCAAAGGGGGTTTCCAGCGGGTGACCGAAGGCGCTAGTCCGGAATGGGTCGTTTTCATCTGGCACGAAGAAATGTTGCCGGGGGATGCCGAAAATGGAATCCTGGTTATCCAGCTCGGTGAATATCCACTCGATTAGCTGCGCCGATGAGATTGGAGAGAATAAGTCAGACATGGGGCAGTAGGATAGAAGCCCTGCTCAGCTTATTCCATGATTTCGGTCATGTAATTGGCCCGGTTTCTGGATCTTCGTTCAGGACCATATTGATCTGTTGCGAAACACCGTCTCTGACAGCATTGGCCGCACGCACAGCGATGGGGTATTGCGCGATAACAGACTCAATTGTGTGCGGAAGCACATCACCCAGTTTTTTTGCCAACTCTCGCACTCTTCGTCTTACAAAGGCAGCAGTAAACCCGCATTCAATAGCAAATTGTGACCAATCCTGCTGACTGATTGTATCAATGGCAATAGCACCACCAATCCGTAAACTCATGTTGCGTGTGTGTGCGGCCGGACCAGTTACCTGTCCCCAGGCTTCGCCGTTGGCTGAAAAGTTCAAGCCGTAGGTGCACAGGCAATCATACAAAGGAGTAACGCATATCATCCCGTTATTTTGCAGCATCAATGCATAGTTTTTAAGGTGAGCATCCGGATTGTGTAACAGTACATTTAAAACGACCTGATTGAGTAATCGTTGTCTTTCCATTACTGGTGCAATCACCAAACCCTGGTCACCTAATTGGTCCAATAAATCAAAACAAGCAGCGAGCAAATGCTCCGAATGTTGCTCCGATTCATATTTTCTGGCTGGCATTCGACCCAGGGCCAGGCAGAAATCTTCCTGATGCAAACGTCTTATATGTTCGTTCTTTCGTGGGCGATCATATCGACGTATCCGGTAACAGTTCTGCCAGATATCCACTTCCGGGACTTCGTCTCTCCCCAGAACCACGGTTGCCAATTTCATCGTCAAGTACTCGGTGAAGACAGTGCTCGGCAAACACCCCTCGATATTGGGCTTCAGAATATGACTGGTAGGTGCGCCATACTCAGGTAAATAAGGATTGTCCTCTGAATCAAAATACAAAGCCGTTTTGGCTTGCGCGCCAGCCAAAGACATCCGGAATGTTTGACCTCTAAACTGAAAGGGTTGCTGGTGTGCAAACTCACGCCACTCCTGGAAATCTTCAAGGCTCAGCCTGGAGTAATACTGATCATTATCCCGTGGTGACTCACCTTCTGGCCAGAAAGACAAGGCTCCGGCACTTTCCCTGCCAATGGCCCCTAGCAGACCAAAATCATCTTTTGTGTCAATATGAAGCAATCGCTCCAAACGACCACGAAGATCATCCCCTTCCGGCAACAGGTTAGCCACAAAAGGAGTGATCTGCTCATGAGCGTAAGTTGTTTGATCCAGCGGTAGTGTCAGGGAGATAGGTATCCTGCCTTGTTCGACCCATGAATCCAGGTACTGAAACTTCAAATTACCGTTTGTGTCCTCCGTTATTTGGGCACAATGGGCATCACGGAAATATACCTCAAGTGTGCTCATTGGTCATCCAGCCTGATACGCAGGCCCAGACGATTGAGTACCTGAAGCACCTTACCCAATTCAGCCGTGGTTTTACCCCGCTCCAGTTCAGAAAGAAAACGTTCACCAACACCGCACAATCCAGCAGCATCGAGTTGGCTCAAGCCCATGGACTTTCGGTGATCCCGAATTGCCTTTCCCAGGCTTTTTGTATCTTTGAGAATCATAGCAGTATTCTATTTTACCGTACGGTAAGAATATTGCTTCCCGGGCATTAAATCAATATATTCTTACCGTTCAGTAAGATTTTGATCAAAAAGGGTTGATCAGTCAATATCTTACCGTACAGTAAGTAATTTCACGATTTAGAACTTTCATCTGCCGGGACGAGGAAACTTTATGGGTTGTTCCTTATGACTTGGAAAAGGTATGAAATGTAGGACTTCGTGGGACGATTTTAATAACCTCAAAGTGCCTTGCACAGGAGAGCGTTATGGATCATCAAGCACAAAGAGATATTCGTCGTTTTTTACTAAACTGACCTTACGCCAATTACCAAAATACCGATCATGTAAATCGCGATAATTGATAAATCGATAATGCTCATTTTGCCTAACAGAGTTTCTATCCTTTTATAATTTTACTTTTTGATTACTATTCTTTTCGCTAATCTCTTTTTAATTTGTTTGGCTGTCTCTGTTAAGGCCAAACCACCTTCTCCGGTGCATTTTACACACGAAGGCATTGTTTTACTTACTTCCGATACAGACTGAATTACCTGATCCAATGGGATGACAGCATCGAACCCTGCAACCGACATTGTAGCTGTGGTGAAACCGTTTATACCCGCGTTAATATTTTTTCCTAAACAGGGTACTTCAACTCTATCTGCCACCGGATCGCAAATTAAACCAATGGTATTCTGAATTGCCATTGACGCTGCATCTAATGAGTTCTTTGCATTTCCTCCCATCAATTGGGCAATAGCAGCAGCAGCCATTCCAGCTGCAGCACCAGTTTCCACTTGACATCCATGTTCTTCGGCAGAGAACCCTGGTCCCTGAGCGTAATATGCACCTATTAAACCAGCAGCAAAATAGGCTGAAATTACATCCTCATGAGAAGAATTCAGGTTGTCGGCAACGGCTCGAACTGATCCACCAACAGCACCACATGAACCAGCGGTTGGGATGGCAACAATTACTTCCATTCCGCTTTTGGCTTCCATTAAGGCAGATACGTTAGCGATGATGCGGTTTACAATAGAATCTTTGATCTTGCCTTTTACCTCTGCCGCTTCAATTAAGTGAGATTGTTGTTGCAATATGCGATCTGCGTAATAAGTGCCTTTTAGTCCAATGTCAATCCCGTCATTAATGATTTGAAGCAAACCTTCCATATTTTGAACAAGCTCTTCATCTTCCAAACCACTTACACATTTTTCATAGAGCAAACCTAACTGACCTAGATTTAAACCTGTTTCTTCTGCATACGTAGTAAGTGATTCAATTGTAGAAAATGGCATTTCAGTTTGTCGGCCAGCAATCATTGGCATTACTGGTTTTACAACAGCAACAGTATCCAATTCCAAATCACTTTTAAGTTGCTCAATTATTGCTGAAGAGAATGGGAGGGAAGATTTGAATTGATACCATGTACCGTCTTCTTTTTCTTGGAATCGTAATTTAATTTCATCCGACAGAAGGGCTTTCAGTTTCTCAAGGTTGTTCGACTTGGCAAAACAGATGATTTCATGCCATTCTCCATTTAAGCTTGCATCAAATTGATCAATCGATCTTATCTCAAAGGCACCACCTCCTAAAGAAACTGCAACGACTTGGATCTTTTTTTGAGAAGTACCCCATAGCGTAAGACGAACCGTATTCGCATGGTTGGTTGGGAAAGAACTTACTTCGTAAGTAATTGAAATGCCTTTCTCTTGAGCGTATTGCTCGGTATCTTTGATTCTTTCATCGCTAATACCTAATCCTAAAAGACCTCCTTCAATACCGAGTGTAGTACCTTGCTCCCGATAGTTGGTAGCCCACTGACCGTCACGATCAAATTCTACTAACGCTTTCTCTAATGGTTCACCTAATAAGTCCAAACTTGTCTGTGCTATTCTCCATGATGCAGCAGTGTGCGAACTGGATGGACCACGCATCACCGGGCCAATTACATTGTTGAATATACCAGGTAGTTTTTTCACGTTAATTAAAAAGCTCTATCTCTAATCCAAATTTCTCTTTTAAAGAGTTTTCGTAAACATCTGTCGCTACAGCATAATCTTGAATGGCTACACCAACACTTTTGAATATGGTTGTCTCTTCATTAGATGACCTGCCTTCAATTTTACCTAAACAAAAATTACCGATCTCGCCAACGATATGATCTTCGCCAAAGACTCCATCATTAATGGGTTTAATAAAGTCGCCGCTTTCTTTTATGCAGGAATGTACATGATCCACGTACACCTTGGCATCTTTAATAATGTATGGATCGAGTTCCTGCATATCAGGTTGAAACGAACCAATGGAATTAATATGAACACCTTTCTTAATGTCCTCTTTGGTAAATAGGGGAGCAGTTGAGTTGGTGGCGGTACATATCACATCAGCTTCTTGTAGGGTAGAGGTATCTTCTGTGTAAACCATTTCAATCTGTAACTGATCTTGCAGGTCATCAATTAACCTATCCGCACTTTCTTTGAATTTGTCAAAGACCAGTAGTTTTTTAATGTCACGTTCACAAAGTACAGCTTCTAGTTGGGTACGACCTTGTGCACCACAACCAAATAGCGCCATTACCTCCGCATTTTTTCTTGCAAAGCATCGTGTAGCTAACCCGCTAGAGGCTCCAGTTCTAAGTGCTGTAAGATATTCTCCATCCATGATAGACAAGATCTCACCAGTATCAGAATCCATCACCATAACTACTCCTTGAATAACAGGGATTCCTTTGATGGAACTGTTGAAACGTTGGGTAAGGAATTTAACCGTAACACGTTTGTCTTTCTCTACGAATGCTGGCTTGAATAGCATCACCAAATTGTCTGTTGGAAGTTTAGAGACGAACCGTAGTGGCACATGGCTTTCGCCAGACGACATGGACGAGAACGCACCATCCATGGCATCGATAGCCTGTTGCATGGAGTAAAATTGCTTTATCTCACTCGCCTTAATTATTCGCATTGGTTTTCTCATCGTCGTACTATTTTCCTCCGGCAGGTAAATTGAGATTATAATAATTTTACATCGTCATTCTTAAATGCATCGAAGTGTTTTCTCTTTCCCAAATTCCATGAGACCTCATAGGGTAATCAATCATTGTAAAATATTTGTTGTGTTTTACCAGCTCACCCCGGTCATGAACAACTTACAGCAGACGAAACTGGCAAATTCGCTATGTTTATTAGTTTTCTCAAATGACTATATCTGGCCGGAAGCCGTTATAGGCCTTCGCATAGAGTGACCGTCCGCTGCTAGTCGCAAAGCAGCCATTCGCCAGGTGCAATTTTCAGTGATGCTTATAACCGGAGTCGGCCACAAGCGGAGATTGTTGTTTTCCAGCGGATTAGCACGTATTGCACGTCACAAATTCAGAGTGCGGGCAACGATACCCACACTCTGAAGACCTTCGTGGTTTCGATAAGACTTTAGATCAACCGCCTGGCTCCCCTCCTCCTGCCTTGGTCGGGTTACAAGCGTCACCGGGATGGAAGCCTATGGTGGCAATGAAATCTCGGACTTCTTTAGGAAATTGCCCCCAAGCTTGGGCTATCGTACCCTTGAATTCACCCGATTCAGGCTCGTCTTCTCGTCCCGAATAGGCGCAATCCGATTTGCCTTTAAGCGGGGCATCTTCGTCTCCTGCGATCCACTTGCCGTTCCCGGTTATCTCACCAGCGACAGCGGTGCTAGATAGGCCAACAGTCAAAAAGACTGTGCCGATAATTGCTAACATAATCTTATACATTACTTATTCTCCCATTCAGTTTTTAAGAGGTTTCAGATTCCCTGCAATTTGTCATCCTTCTGCGGATTGACCGCAGTTAACTGTTTAAGTATAGAAGATGCGAATGAGAATCGCTTAGATTGCGTGGCGGCTGTGTAACAACTTCTGGCCGTCTGCGTTTATCCACACCACTGAAATTCATGTCTGATGAATAACTGCTTTGTCGCGAATAGCGGAAGGATGATTCCGTTCACTGCGTATAGCAGGACACGGCCAGAAGCCGCCCCTCAGGTAAAGTCGATTTACTACCAGAAAGAACTTCATTATGATTGGATTTTTTGGGCCAATAAGCAAAAATTAACTTTATCTCCTATACTTACAAGAGGCCTGCCCCTGTAATTCGATCTGCAGGGACGCTCTTCCCATTCCCGGACAGGTATTCTTTTTCTGACTGAGAAGAGTCGGCCGATGAAACCACTAAAACTGATTACGATACTAAGTGTCGCAATATTGATATTCCTTCCCTCCCTGGCATTTGCCAAGGGTAAGCCACCCAAACCACCAGTTGATAATGCGGTTGTATATACCGTTGAACTAACGGGTGTCTTCAATTTTCCTGCCCATGACGTTACTCTGAATTCAAAGGGGCGCCTGAACAGTGTCGATACAGGGGACCTTGTCGATACAGGGGACCTCGTGATTGAGGGGGACGGAACAGCTTGGGATGCTGTATTCACTAGTTGTGCGGGGTTTACTCCTACCATCAGCTATATGAAGGTCAACTTCGACGATTGGGGGGTCGGTAGGAACGGTGATGACGGTATCCTCTGGATCAGCTTCGCAAATATCCGTTTGCCCGAAGGCGACGTACCTGAAAAGGAGATTCAGATTCAATTGCAAAGGAGGTTTGACTCAAATCCCACATTCCTTCCAACTTATAGCGATCCGGAAATAAGCTTCCTCTTAGATTACTATGTAGTCTGGGGCAAGCCATTGAGTGGTAAAGGTAAAAATAGATCGTGGGATACCTGTTATCAATCAGGTGACGGCAACAATACTGTGGACTTCCTCCCTGCTAATGCTAAGCTCGTAATTGCAATAAAGCCGTAAAATTAGAAAGTAATATTGAAAGTAATATTTGGAGTCACGGTAAACACCAAACCAGAGTCGGGGCAAACTAATTGTAGGTCAGCTTCTCTTCGCAGTCAGCACTGGTGGTATCCGGAGTAGCTGCACGGATGGGTCGGACGGTTGGGGAAACTGGACCTCTGTGGGGCCGCTTCTGGCCCTGAGTCATTTAGCAACTGTTTTTTAAACAGCTTTTGCCACCAGTGGTGATCCACGACGCTGCAAGGCTTTCAAATAGGTTGCTTCATCATACGGAGTCCTGGTTTGCCAACAACAGTAAAGAATGCGGATCCACTTGAATGCAAGTGCCCTCAGTGCAGATTGATGAGCACTGCCTTTTTTACGCTGTTGATAATAGTACTCACCCGCCCAATAGGACTTGTTGATAGTTTGTGCCGCCCACTCAACAAAGGTCTGCCTGACGAAGTTGGGACAACGCCATCGCCAGTGTACCCAGTGTTTGGTTCCGCTACGTTCGGTTACTGGAGCAATGCCTGAGTACTTCTGTAGCTCAGCTGCACTCTTAAATCGATTTCTCTGCTCGCCAAAGGCCACCAGTAAACGTGGTGCAAGCGATGGTCCTGCACCTGGTAGTGAACTGAACAAATAATAATCATCGTGTTCAGGGGCAAGCTCAGCAATGGTTTGATCGTAAGACTTTATGGCATCAAGAATCACTCGCAACATACCAACAAGCATCAGCACATGTAGCTTGTTGGGAGCGATAACTGCTTCATCCAGGGTTAAATGTTGACTTGATCTGATGGAAGCCAGACGAGTTTCAAGTAACGCAGGGTTGCGCGTGTTCCCGGCACGAAAGAAAGTTGTCAAGGTCGTGGTTCTGGCGCGTTTAACCTGCATGAGCGTTGGCCAGCGTTCAATAAAGTCACAGAACAGCTTTGTGTCGATCCGATTAAACCAGTCTAATGTCTGTGGATAGTACTGTTTCAAGGTACTTCGCAATCGGTTGGTGAGTCGCACCCGGTCACTGACCAATCGTCGTCGTTGCTCAACCAGTGCTGCCAGTTTGCGTATTTCAACGCTCTGTGGCTGCAACGGTTCAAACCGTTCCGGATGCCGAAGGATCAAATCCAATGCCAGCTCAGCATCGGTAGGATCATCTTTGGCACGGCTTGGCTGAAACGCTTCACGGTATTTTGCCAGGGTTGATGGATTGATTGGAAAGATGACAAAGTAATCGTACTTTTGTAATGCATAGACGATCGGTCCTTTCGATAGTTCTAGAGCAATAGCAATGGGTCCGGAGAAACGCCTGTGTAACGATCGCGCCCACTCATCAATCCCTTCAACCTTGTGCGGAATGACTGCGAACTCTCTTCGCAAACTATCAGCTGACTGGATACAAACATCATGTTTGGTATCTGCCCAGTCAATACCAACAAAGGCAGCAAACGGTTGCAATTTCATGGTGTTCATTGGTGCACTCCTGGTGTTAAATTACCGGTAGGGACATGCATGCCTGAGTTCTGCGAAGCAAATATAGGTGAGCCGGTTCGACGGCGAGCCCTGAGTGTTCGTTAGCGAACTCAAGCGCACTTGTGAACTCGAAGCAAAAGCGGTGAACATCGAGTGTTTTGGCCGATTTATTCGTTGTTCGCAAGTGCATGTTCAGCTCTCACTGACAGTACCTGTCAGTTGCAGTGAGTATCGCTGAAAGTGGAACGAAATGACTATAATTGGCCGTTTCCCGCTATACGCGATGCTGAGAATTGTCCTTATTCTACAACCGCTTCGCGACACATAGCAGCCATTCACTTGGCGTATTTTTCCGAAATGTGAACAGCGGCTAACGGCCAATGGTGAATATTGCAAAAATGGAGCCAGACGCACTCTTGCGTCTAAATGTTATCCAGCGGAGTGATTCATGCTCAACTTGTCAATCCTGGGTTTGAAACCGGAGGCGCGACTGGATGGACTGTTTCCATCACCGGTCCTGCAACAGGCGTGGGTGAAGATGGTGATTCCATTCCCTATGCCGATAATCCGCCGGCATACGTCAACGTAAAGTCCGGAAGCTATGCTGCCTGGGCGGCCGTCGGCAACCACAGAGATGAATTTCTCTCCCTTAGCCAGAGCATAGATTTTTTGGAAAGCGAATACTCTATAGGCTTCTTTCTTGGATTGGACCAGGCAATTGGGACTGGAATAGAAACCGCGATCGGCGACGACAGATTGGGTATTTTTGTCGACGGGCAGAATATTGGATTCGATGTTCGAGAGGCTGGTTTCGTCCACAAGTTTCCAAATGGGAGTACACCTGCCGACATTTATGAGTTTTCGGCCGTGACCAACTTGTCGGCGGGGCCTCATACAATCGAGTACAGAATCAGTGGAAGTGGTATCGCGCGGGCAGCATTCTCAGTGGATGACCTTTTTGTCACGATAGTTATGCCAGACCTGATCTTTCCAGATGGGTTTGAAGATAATTGACACTCGAGATGTGGGTGTCTTGATTATTTCTATTATTTCTATGGGTGTCTTGATTATTTCTTGATTATTTCTATCGAGTCACGATACCGGTGCCTGGTCTTCGACAAAGCCACCCCACCCGGACATATACTCCACAAAGGGTTCGCCCAAACCTTGTGAACGCAGATAATCTCTGGTAACCGGAATCGTTACAGGTTCAAAGTCAGCGTTTGCAAATAGCTGCTTCGGAAAATCGTGATGCAGAATTGCAGCGCGTCCCAACATGACAAAGTCGGCGCCTTCCTCAAGACACCGCACAGCATCATGCGGAGTATTTATTTTACCTGCAGCGCCCAAACGCACAGCGCCACGATTCAACTCCGTGAAGTAGCTCAATAGGGTTCGTCCCTGAAACTCCTCCTCGGCAGGTTCTTTAAAAATATCCCACAGCGACATGTCGAGAAAGTCTATATTGCCTTCGTTCATCAGGCGCTGGGCGAGTTCGCGAATTTCGCCGAGTTTTAAATCGAAACGCTCTGGTGAAAGCCGTACGCCCAGTAAAAAGTCAGGACGGCAACGGCTACGGATCCCTTCGACGATGTCAAAGATTATACGTGCTCGATTGCCCAGTGAGCCGCCATACTGATCAGTGCGCTGGTTGATGGTCGGGCTAAGGAACTGGCATAGAATATAGCCATGAGCACCGTGGATTTCCACCCCGTCAAAGCCGGCCTTTTCGGCCCGCTCTGCAGCAGCCACAAAATCTTCTTTGAGCTGTTCAACTTCTTCGCCAGCCAATGCACGTGCACCGGTTTCTGCGTTGTCAGAAGGACAAACAGCCTGCTCATGGATCTCCTCTTTCGGAGAACGCATGCCCGCGTGGTGTAATTGCACCAAGGCAAGACTCTGTTCTGCTTTGATGCCTGTGGCCAGGCGGCTTAGCCCCTCCAGGTGATCATCGGAAAAACAACCAAGTTGCCCGGGAAACCCCTTGCCAATTGCCTGTACATGGGAGGCGCAGGTCATGGTCAAACCGAAGCCTCCCCTGGCACGCATTGTCAGCCAGTGATATTCATCATCCGACAGACGACCGTCCGCATGGCTTTGCAAATTGGTCAACGGAGCCAGCATAAACAGGTTTTTCATGACGGCGCCGCTTTTAAAACTCAACGGTTGAAACAAATTGGTCATCTTTGGCATTCCATGCGTTGCGCAGACAAGACGAGTTGCAAATGATGTTTGATTTCATGATGCAAATCAATTTCTTTCACGCCTGTCCGGTGCACATTTAAGTTGAGGTATTGTCAGACTTCGCATTTCATGGTGCGCACGGCACTCACAACCGGACTGTTAAGCATCGTAGAATGATTGACGTCGGGGACTCGTGGCAAAAGTGCACCCATGTCTCTCATTGCTAAAAGTGATGGGTATCCTGACTTATTGCTTCCTGACTTATTGCTGCTGACTTATTGCTGACTTATTATGGCTTTTTCATCACCTAAAGAATCTACATATTCCGCCGATACTCCCCCCCAACATCATAAAGTGCATGACTCATACTCCCCAATGAACAATCCTTAGCCGCATCCATCAGCGACTCAAACGTATTCTTCCTCTCACGCGCCACCTGCTGCAGCCTGACCAACTCCGGCGAGGCCTCCGTCTGGTGCACTTCCCTGAACACCTCAACATTCCCAACCTGCTGATCCTTTTCCTCATCCGTCGACCGCATCAACTCCAACTCCCCACCCTCAGCATGACTCTCCTTGCCACCCAGGAAGGTATTCACCCCAATCAGCGGCAAGCTTCCATCATGCTTCTTATGCTCGTAATACATCGACTCATCCTGGATCTTACTGCGCTGGTACATGGTATCCATCGCCCCCAGCACCCCACCACGCTCTGAAATCCGCTCGAATTCCTGGTACACAGCCTCTTCAACCAAGTCAGTCAGTTCATCAACAATAAAACTCCCCTGCCAGGGGTTCTCACAGAAGTTCAGCCCCAGTTCCTTGTTGATGATCATCTGGATAGCCACCGCCCTGACGCACACTCTCCTCGGTCGGCGTGGTAATGGCCTCATCATAAGCATTGGTATGCAGCGAATTGCAGTTATCAAACAACGCATACAAGGCCTGCAACGTGGTACGGATATCATTGAACTGTATTTCCTGCGAGTGCAATGAACGCCCGCTGGTCTGAATATGATACTTTCAACATCTGGCTGCGACGGTTGGCCCCGTAACGCTCGCGCATGGCACGCGCCCAGATGCGCCGGGCCACACGCCCAATCACGGTATATTCCGCATCCATACCGTTGCTGAAGAAAAAGCTCAGGTTGGGCGCAAACTCATCAATATTCATACCACGCGCCAGGTAATACTCGACGATGGTCAGGCCGTTGCTCAGCGTAAACGCCAGCTGGCTGATCGGGTTCGCTCCGGCTTCGGCGATGTGGTAACCGGAGATCGAGACGCTGTAGAAATTGCGTACACCGTTATCCACGAAATACTGCTGGATATCACCCATCATGCGCATGGCGAATTCGGTGGAGAAGATGCAGGTGTTCTGGGCCTGGTCTTCTTTGAGGATATCTGCCTGCACGGTGCCGCGCACTTTTTTCAGAGTCTCGGTTTTGATTGTTTTGTAGGTTTCAGCATCGACCAGCTTGTCTCCGGTGATGCCAAGCATTGCGAGCCCTAAGCCATTGTTGCCTTCAGGCAGTTCACCCGCGTAATGAGGCTGTTTCCTGCCTTTAAAGTATTCTTTGATCTTCTTCTCTGCAGCTTCCCACTGGCCTGATTCTTTCAGGTGCAATTCCACCTGCTGATCGATGGCGGCATTCATGAAAAACGCCAGCATCATGGGTGCCGGGCCATTGATGGTTATCGAGACAGATGTGGTTGGTGCACACAGGTCGAAACCGGAGTAGAGCTTTTTCAGATCATCCAGCGTGGCGATGGAAACACCGGCGTTACCGACTTTGCCGTAGATGTCCGGTCTGGTGTGCGGGTCTTCGCCATACAGGGTGACAGAATCAAATGCGGTGCTGAGACGTACCGTTGCACCACCTTTACTCAGGTAGTGGAAACGGCGGTTGGTGCGTTCCGGGGTGCCCTCGCCTGCGAACATACGGGTGGGGTCTTCGCCAAGGCGGCGGTAGGGGAAGACACCGGCGGTGTAGGGGTAGGCGCCGGGCAGGTTTTCGCGCATCAGGAATGATAATAATTCACCCCAGTCGCGGTCCCTGGGCATGCCGATCTTGGGGATTTGGAGTTTGCTTAATG
>PVMK01133613.1_pt1 | contig 40778 bp, 44 predicted proteins | sample 1853481 | NCBI WGS metagenome assembly PVMK01 (sample SAMN08533507, study PRJNA380276) | Marine sediment metagenome, whole genome shotgun sequencing project.
GGGACGGAACTGCCCGGCTGACAGCGTCCGGATTTTTCGTTTTATAGTGGTTGTCAAAAAAACGCAAGGTTTGATGCTGCTTGGAGAAGCCTTTGCAAGGAAGCAGGGTTTTATGACCTCAATTATCCTAACACAGGGAGGCTTTGCGGGACTGACATCCTGATCACCTGAATCCGGAAGCCAGAAACGCCTGGATCTGCATCCAGAATTCCGGGTGAAGATGGCAGTCCGAATGTCCTTTTCCCGGTACGATCCAAAGATTTGTGCCCTCGGGGGCCGCTTTTTGCAGGCGGCGGCCATGTTCCAAAGGAATCGTGGCGTCATTTTCACCATGGATCAGGAGGATGGGTGTCTTGATATTGCCGATATTATTCAGCGGTGCAATCTTCTCCAGGGGGGCGCCGATTTTATACTCGACATATCGAAACAACGGCCCGGCAAACACAAGTGGAAAACGCCGCTTTTTAAAGTCGTCAAGCATGACATCCGCCGGATGGGCAAAAGCGCCGATCGTGACTGTGCATTGAATTCTATCATCATGGGCAACGGCGTAAATAGAAGCAGCTCCGCCGATTGACAAGCCGATGATGCCGACGGCTTCAGCCCCCTTTTCTTTCGTTACAAAATCGACAGCCGCAAGGATATCCTCGGAAAATTTCGGCATGGAAGAAAAGCCGTCCCCATCGCTGTTGCCATGATTCCTGGAATCAAAAGCGAGAAGGTTATAACCGGTTTTATGCAGATGTTGAATGTACGGCAGACACCGCTCGACATTTCGTCCCCAGCCATGCACGATGATTAATGTGGGCGCTGCTTCATCCTCTGCGGGAATCCACCAGCCATACAGCGACAACGCTTTTTTTGTGGGAAAGCGCACCGGGTCGAAGGACAGACCATACTGTTCCGGTGTATGTTGATGGGGTTGTTTTTGATTTCTAAAAAGGTGTAAAAGCCCTTTGTTGACGACAAACGACAGAACGGCAACGGCGGGAACAACCCAGAGAATCGTCGTCATTTCCATTTTCCTGTTTTTGTCCCAATAGCTATAAGCGTATGACTCAATAAACGAGAATGATCAAATACAGCTTTTTTGTCGGAAGCACAATGAAAGAATATAATCATTTTTACGCTTCGTTTTAGAGCGTTTGTCATAATAACGTTCCGATACAGGCAGTTTTCTGAGTCTTTTTTGGGTTATTAATATTAATATAGCGGTTGTCATGTTGATTATAATTTCAGGGGTCTACCCCTTGCATTTTCGCCTGTTAGAAAATCTGGCAAACGGAACATATTTATGACAACCGCTATAAAAAGTTTTGACAACGAAAAAGGCATATTATATTTGTATGTACAAACAATAATGAGGACCTCATTGTGACATCCAGCAAATCCCTTTTGCATCATTGCCTTTATTTTACAGCCAACTCTCTTTCACGGGCGATCACTCGCATGGCGGAAGAAGAGTTCCGGATCACCGGGCTTTCTCCCTCCCATGCCTTTTTGATGATGCTGGTAAACGATCGGCCGGGAATCGGACAAAAAGAGTTGTGTGCCCACCTGTCCCTGGCACCTTCCACCATCACCCGCTTCGTCGATGGGCTGGTGCACAGGGGGTACCTGGTGCGCAAAACTGAGGGCAAGGCTGTAAAAATATTCGCTACCAAGAAGGGCAACGGCCTGCAGGAACCCATTTCAAAGGCCTGGAAGCGGCTTTATGTCAGGTACAGCGACATTCTGGGGATGGAAGAAGGCGACACGCTCACGCGTATGATCGATGAGGCCTGCGGGAATCTATCCGAGTCGGAGTAATTTTTTTTAACATGATTTTTTTGTATGTACACACAAATCTATTCAATAAAGGCTCATTACACTTTTGAATTCAGCGATGGAAAAATAATCAAGATGAATATGCATAACAAACCAAGGAGAAAATCAAATGAAGAAAACACTCGAGGGCATCAACGTGCTGTACCCCACCCCCACAACAATTCTCGGTGCGATAGTTGAGGGCAAACCCAACTTTATCACCATCGCCCACATCGGAATAGTCAACCATGCCAAACCGTACCTGATTTCCTTCAGCCTGGCCAAGGTGCATTACACCAATGCCGGCATCAGGGAAAACAAAGCCTTCAGCGTCAACATCCCCTCTGAAAATCTGGTGGTTGAAACCGATTACGCCGGGCTGGTCAGCGGCAAGAAAACGGACAAGTCCGATCTGTTTGAGACCTTCTCCGGTGAGCTGGAATTTGCCCCTATGATCAAGGCCTGCCCGCTCAACATGGAGTGCAAGCTTTACGACACCTATGACACGCCAACCCATGATCTTTTCATCGGTGAAATCGTGCAAACCTATGCCGATGAGGCCGTGCTCACCGAGGGCAAAGTGGACCTGGCCAAGCTCAAGCCGCTGCTGTTTGATATGAGCAGCGTTAAATACTGGTCAGTGGGTGAGGCAGTAGCCGGCTGCTGGAGCATAGGTAAACAGCTTAAACAAGAAAAAAAAGTGTAAAATGCCTAAAATTATGGAATCCTATCTATCTAAAAAATTCGGGTGGAACAATTTATATTTCATCACATTTTCCCATACAGAATTTTGAAAGCCGAATTCAATTCGGAAAGGAGAACTATCATGGCAAACACTTACGCAATTACAGGAGCAACCGGAAACATCGGTCATAAAATCACGGAAAAATTGCTTGCAGAGGGCCACAATGTTAGAGCCATCGCACGTACGGCTGAAAAGCTTCAATCCATAACTGAGAAGGGAGCCGAAGCTCGACCGGGATCTGTGGAAGATACGGCCTTTTTAACCGAAGCTTACCGGGGGGTCGACGGCGTTTTTGCCATGATCCCACCGGATTTCCAGTCCGACGATTACCGGGCATTTCAAATCAAAGCGGCCAAATCGCATGTTGCCGCCATCAAAGGTAGCGGAGTCAAAAATGTGGTGGCTTTGAGCAGCATCGGCGCTCATCTCACGGAAGGCGCCGGCATCGTGCAGGGGCTGCACGATTATGAACAGCACTTAAGCCAACTAAACGATATCAATGTACTGGTTTTGCGCCCTGGCGTATTTTATGGAAAATATTTACTTGCAGATGGATGTCATCAAAAACATGGGCATCTGCGGTTCGCCCATAGCGCCGGATGTCTCCCAACCCATGGTGGCTACCAAGGACATTGCCGCCGTAGCTGCCAGCCGCCTGTCAGGTCTTGAAATCAAAAGTCATGCGATAGAATATATCTTAGGACAGAGAAACTTAAATTATACCGAAGTCACCCGGGCGCTGGCAAAAGCCCTGGACAAGGATGATCTGAACTATGTCCAATTCCCTTATGAAGACGCCCGCCAATCCATGGTGCAGATGGGGTTGACGGAAAACGTAGCGGATCTTTTAATCGGGCTGGCTAAAGCCATCAACAGCGGCGACATCCTAAGTCATTACCAACGAACACCTGAGAACACCACCGAAACCTCGATTGAAGCGTTTGCCCAAGGGTTTGCGGCGGCTTACAAGGCCCAGCAGTGATCCCGATTTTAGATTTTAGATTGATGATTTCGGATTGATAAATGTTTTATGCAATCCATATTCCGTAACCAGAAACCAATGGAGAAAGTGGACATTGGTGCAGAAAATGCGTTATCCAAGCACGCTCTGCACCAACGTCCCGTTAGCCGTGGCGCCAGGCTGGGATGAATGCCGCCGTTTTATTGCATTTTCTATAATTTCCACGGATTAATGACGGGAATATTGCTTGGGGAAAAATCGCTTTCATTCCGGGTGACGAGTGTCAAATTATATGTATAAGTAGTTGCTGCAAGCAAACTATCAATTGTGGACATTGGAGTACCTACTTTCTCTGCGTCTCCCTGAAGGATTCCCCAATTCTCGCAAACCATCAAATCAATGCAGAGAATTCGTTCTTTGTATTCTTCCAATAGGGTGTTCAACCAGAGCGTCAAGCGCTCTTTCTTACTAGAATCTGGCAGCTTAGTTAATCCTTTTCTTACTTCACCAATCGTGATGACACACAAAAATAACGCCTCTGAAGATCGTTCATTTAACCAAGCGACAACCTTTCTGTTGGGGGTGGGCTTAACCAACTCCGAAATAACACAAGTGTCCAATAGATATTTCATAGTTTTATATTTCTTGGGAAATCTTTTTGTCGTTCAATTTTAAAAGCCTCATCAAGTTTGGGGCAAGTAAGTAAAAACTCCTTAAAACCAGGTTTATTAGAAATCAAGCCCTCATATTCTCTGACCGATAAGACGACTACAGTTTTGGTTCCCCTTCGAGTAATATATTGAGGACCACTTTTTAAGGCATCTTCAACAACCTTGCTAAATTGGCTTTTAGCATCTTGTAGTTTCCAGATAGTTTCCATAATACCTCCTTTTATTATATTATCAACCTAGTCAGACTAGGCTATTAACAACAATTTGTCAATCTTTAATGAGAAAACGGATGCTGATTTTCAGTTTTTTAAGTATTTTATAAATCGTGTCTCTTCGGCCAACACATATCACGTAAACGCTGATCGCTTTTTCTGCGATCTCGTAAACCAGCCGATAGACTGCGGAGCGCAGCTTGATCTTGTAATGATGCTTATAGCCTCTGATCCTTGCGCTATCGATATGGGGGTTTTCAAGCCTACGGCTCAAATGCGATTTGAATTGCTCCTTTATTTCCGGTGCCAGTTTGCGCCATTCTTTCAGGGCGCTCGGTAGGAATTTCAGCTTATAGGTCATCCAGGCTAACCTCAACGGCGTTGTCTTTTTCGCCCTTGCGATCCTCGATGATTCGCCCAAGCTCTAAATCTTCTGCCAGCTCCATCAGTTTCTCGTAGGTTTCGGCCGGGATGATATAAGCGGTCGGTTTGTTACGGTTGAGCAGTACAATCGCCTCGCCGTGGGCATTGTTGATAAGGGCTTGTGGGTTTTTCTTTAGCTCTGTGATGCTGACCGCATAGTCTGCGTGGATTTTGGTAAGCATGATACAACTCCTTTATATGGTTTTTATATAGTATCTTTAATAGCTCTTTTAAATGGTCTTGTCAAGTGGGAATTTTTTCCGGGAAAAAGAGGAAGGTCGCTGGATTCCTGCCTTCCAGACTGTGTCATAATGTCATTGCGAGGGAGTGAAACGACCGAAGCAATCTCATAAGGCATTGAAAACATAAAGATTGCCACGTTCCCTGCGGTCACTCGCAATGACCAAAAGGAATTGCGACACAGTCTGCTTCGCAGGAATGACGGATCTTAGCGCAGAAAACACCCCGACCTCTGATAGTCTTAATTAATATTTTGCCATTCTTTTGTTTTTTCGTCTAACAGGGTTTGAACCTCCTGAATGAGCTGCCGGCCGCTTTTTTGATAATAGACCCGGCCGCGCCGTACAAAAAAGTGATCAATTAAGCGGCCCCCCTTTTCTTCTATCTTGCGCTGAAACGTTTCTATCTCCTCAACCTTGAATCGACTGTTGAAGGTATTGAACAGGACAACGTTTTTCCCATGGAAATCATTGTTTTCAACAAAAGCCCACAGGGGCGGCGCCGGTCTAAACCACCAGATGGGAGACCCCAGAAACACCAAACGATAGGAGTGTAAATCAACTATTTCGGGGCGAATAGCGGTATTCTGTTTTTTGGCGCGTGAATCCCGGCCGGCCTGCCGCCAGCCCTTAAAATCCAGACTGTAGAATTCGGTCTCTATTTTTAGAATATCGGCCTGCAGCCTGCGGGCAATTTCTCTGGCCATTGCTTCGGTATTGCCGGAGCGAGAATAATACACCACCAGCACATCTGAGGCTTTGTCCGGGTATGGGGCGTATGGAGGGCTGTGAAAATATGTGCGGTCCTTTACCTGTACAAGGACAAATGCGCCAACAGCTCCAACAACGATTACAAATATTATAAGTATGACAATGCTCCGTTTACGGCTTCTCATTTTTGGTTTTGGCTTGCTGAAATCGACAGATATAGAAGATCTGAAATTTATACACTAACCTTCTTTTGAAGCAGCTTTGAGAAATCATGGGTTCCAAGTCCCCACATTTTTGCCAATTTGATGTATCCGATGTCTTGCGGTTTCTTGCCAAACAGCAGGGCCGCTTTGGCATCCGCAGCGACCGGATCATCACTTAAAATAAGTGTATTTTTTTTGATAACATCAGAAGTGCTTCCACCTGTAGGACCATTTCTTGTCATGATCCGGGTGGCATCGATCAGCGTTATGGTGGGTTTGAAAAACTGGGCCAGATCAACAATATTCGGATGTATCTCCCCGTGAAGCGACCCTCGCCTTCCACCAATAGCGCCGAACCAATTCTTCATACCGAGGGTCAGGGAACTCAGTATATGATGCTTTGCAACCGGCAAGTTGATGACCTTGTCAGCCTCTACCAACGGCAGGTAAACCGGCCAGACATCCAGACGATGCCCATGCAACTTCATCTCGCGCATTAAAGACGAACTGGGATAGATGAGGTCCGCTCCGGTTTTTTCCGATACCGCTGCTGCACCTGAAACAGAGAAACAGAATTTAGCATTTTCAATGGTATTATCAGCGATCCTGACCTTTTTTGCGCCGGCCTCCCGGCAAAGCTCGATGACTCCCTGCAACACTTCCGGATTGGTAGTGGCGCCCATGTGAGGCGGTTTAGCCCAGGAAATATTCGGTTTGATGACGACCACATCTCCCTTTGATACAAATTGCCGCATTCCCCCGGCGGCTTCGAAGACCTTTTTGGTCAAGTCTTTTACGGAAAAGTCATCTGTTTGACCGATGCCCTCAATAATAAATTTTTGATTTTCCGCCGTGGCTCTTGCTTCGGGCAATTCGAATAAGGACAGTCGGGCAGCACCGCCAAGCGTAACGTATCCTGACCACTGCAAAAGCTTGCGTATGGATTCTCGGCGTGTAATCGGTTGATCAAATTTCATGGAATTCACCTTGGGATGATTGTCGATTGATGATTGTTGATTGAATATTTATGGAATTCTGCCGATTTTGACATACCAACCCTACTCAAAACTATAGAGCGAAACGACTTTCACTCATTGGAAATAATCAATATCCAATTGGGTTCCGGTTCGTCCGGATTATAGCAGCAGATCCTTCTCCCAGCCGTTATGCTCAATTTTTATTTGTTCCATCCGGCTGGTTCCCAATCCATAGACTTTATCAGCGGCTTCTACGCAGATGGGCGGTGGAGATAGGGGCCATGGCTCACCTCTGATGGCTTTCCTTTTTTCATTTATAATGTTTAAACAAACCGTTTCGACGGCAACGGGATCGGTTCCGGCAATCAGACCATTATATGCCCATTGGTATCTTGGATCAGGCTGCGGTCCCTTGTCACAGAGAGGATAAAGCGAATCAACCAGAACAAGTTTGGTCTTGCCTTTGACAAAAGGAAGGTTCCAGATTTCTCCTAACTTGGCACTGTTGCTTTTGTGATAACTACTGGGACTGCCGGAATACATGATGTAAAGTTTCAGCACCGTGCCGATTCCGGTCAGCCAGTGCGCTTTAAGCGCCGGAAGTGCAATCAGAGAGTCACATTTTTTGGGGTTCCTGGGGCCACCCTGCGCCAGTCTAATCTTGTCTTTTGGGATTCCAGCGTCCACCAATGAACGTTTGATAACATCCACGACTTCATCATGAGTTGGATTCAGATGATCAGTCGGCACCAGGCCAATCACATCATTCGGTTTGACAAGGCTTAACCACGCATCCTTTGTATTCTTCTGACCGGTAACCTTGATCAATGTCTGCTCGAGCATTTTTTCTAAGGTCGCGCTGTCCACATTTTTTGAAGAATCCATGGCGTTTTTATCGCGTACGATTGTCACTAAACTTGAACCCGCAGCCGCTGCTTCTGCCTTGGGCCATTTAAAACCTAAAATAGACGAACCGAGGGTCACGCCGATTGTTCCCCGTATAAAATCTCTTCTGGTTAATACCGGCTTTTTAGCTTTCATGATTTCCCCCTCTTCTTCAGTAAATTAGATTCATTTTTCTGAATGATCACCCCGGCAGATTCCCGGTCAGGACATTCAAACACGATCGCAATATATTTACCGAGCAGTTTATATGCCAGCCAGCCGTCCTCTAATTCAAAAAGACGCGGGCTGTTAGCAGCTGAGTCTGCCGTGATTTCTTCCTTATACTCCGGCAGATAGGCATCATGAAAATGATTCAGGGCTTTGCGGGCACGCTCATGATTTTCATATTGCACAAGCAGAAACTGACTGCGTTTTGGGTCTCCTGAGTTAGAAATGTGTTCATACGGAACAATAACTGCTTCGGCCGAGAGATCGAGATCGAAAATATTTTCATGACTAAGATAATAAATTGAATTTAACACCAAATGGGAGCGAAAAAAGCTCAATCTATCTTTTCGCAATTTCCAGGCAGAGCCAATCTCAAGGGGTAAGGTTTTTACAAGTTCCGGCTCCGGAGGATTCTCAGTATTAACCGTAATTGCCTTACCTAAAGCCAGAACAGCTTTCTTTGAGGCCGGCGTCTCACGTTCGACCATAATCCGAGCATAAATAGAATCCGACCACGATCGCAACAGGCCTCCGCCATAGAGCGCTCTGATGGATGAGGTAAAAGATTTGTTTGATGGTGCAGCAGGAGCGCCGCCAAAGGATACGGGTTCACCGCCCCAATCTAGGGAAAGCAAACCAAAAGCATCGTCGGAGGTCTCCATAAAATACAATTCCACCAGGATGTTATCCTGGCTATCAGACGTATAATCGAATACCTCGAGGTGGTGGAAACGATAGCCCAGATAGAGTTCACCCGCTCCGTTCATGTATTTAAAAATATTCTTGGAATCAATTAATCTTGGCGATTCAGGCCGGCTCCAGACACCAACAGTTTTTGGAAGATTAATTTTGTCTACTTTCATCCTTTCAGTTGCTCCCCCACGTATTGACAGCATCAAAGTGATTGTTAGAAGGAAAAAAGACGTTTTGAGCGGCAATCTCAGCATGGTCATTTCTTTTTTAGTGTTTCCATGTCCTGTATTTACCGAAGGGCAGGCCGAACAGTTAGAGGTGTGAATCTTAAATGCCTAGTAAAAGTCGATCTGAAATTCGGGTGGAAGATTGTTTTAGCTCATCAAGAATACTTATGGGTTTAAAGCGAAATTTGGGACCGATGACACACAGGGCCACCGGACAGAAATATCCTTTTACCGGGACAGCTATGCCGGCCGAGTCAGGAAGCATTTCACCCGAACTTGTACCATAGCCTTTTTTGCGAATCTTAGCGATCTCCTTTTTAAGCAGATTCTCCTTTATGATGGTATTGGGGCTAACCGCAACCCTCTTAATTTTGCCAAGTAATTTATCAAGATCTTCATCGGCATACTGGGACAAAAGCGTTCTTCCCGATGACCCCACATAAAGCGGCACCGTACTGCCTTCGCCTAAAGACAGTGAAATTTTTTGTTTACTGCAAGCTTCTTTAAGGACCAATCTTTGATCGCCGCTTGGGATCATCATCAGAGATGTTTCACCACTGGCGTCTCTTAATCCTCTGAGCTCTTCTAATGCACCGAGGATGAGCATTTGATGGGAAACGCCTGGATTGGCGGAAAGCTCTAAGAAAAGCGGACCCAGAAAATAATGGCGATTTAATGGACTTTGATAAGCGAGACCGGACGAGACAAGGCTTTTCAGAAGTCTATGGGTGGTGCTCTTATTTAAACCGACCTTGGGATAGATATCTTCAAGTCGCGTATAGCCTTCTGAAAGGATTTTTAAAATTTTAGCGCTGCGGCTGATGGTATTTACAATTTTTGTGGCCGGCATATGAAATCTCACTATATGAGATTATAATATTAATATATGATATTTACAATTGATCGGTTCTAATTGTCAATATAAATTTGTTGCGACAGGATTTTTTCTGGAAGCTTTATAGTAATTGTCAGAAACATGTTCCGATTGACTTAGCGAATCTTTCAAAAGTCATTGCGAGCGAAACGAAGCAATCTCTCAGGTTTTCAAAAAGATTGCTTCGTCGCTAAGCTCCTCGCAATGACAGATTATTGGAACAAATTTTTGACAACCGCCATAGACAGGCATGTGTATTTCGGAACATTATTATGGAAAGCGGAATCGCGCAGGCACATTAGCTGAGACGATACTTTTCTTTTAGCACCTCCGATAAATGGTTAATTAAAGCAAATGCCTTATCAACCGTTTTTTCCTTATCCGGATTGACCAGGCAGCAGGTGGCGGGAGAAAGCTGGCTTCTGGTCAGCAGGTGTTCAATATCGATACCCTTCTTTGCGAGGATTTGCCAGACACCCTCCATCTGCGCAATCAATGAATCCATGCTTTCTTTTTCAAAAAATTCCATCCCGGTCGGCACGATCCCCCAGACCAGCACGCCTCCTTTTTCAATAAAGCGCTTTATGGATGACGCATAGGAAGAAAATATTTCTGCGTTGGTGTAGATATCCATCGACACAATATCAAGATCCAGCCCCAGTAAAAAATCCCAATCCGGATTACCGCAGAGATGAATGCCGCGCGGTCTGTCGATCATGGAAAAAAATAGATCCAGATCCGCTTTGGCTTTCACATCCCCATAGCCGGACATGGCCGAAAAAAGAAACTGCAGCCCGGGTTCGTCAATAAACATAAATGCATTTTCGTTGAGGGTTTTCAGGCGCTCCAGCTGGACATTGATGCGCCTGGCCAAAAACTCCAGCATAAAGGGCCGGACCGTGTCGTCAAACAGAATCGGGCGTTCATCCTGATCCAGGATATTAAATCCGAAGCTGATCGGACCTTCGAGCTGGCCCCGAATGGCGGGCCGATCCGATAGCTTCAAAGATAAAAAGCGGTGATAGACAACCGAATAGGTTTCACTGATATCAAAGTACTGCGGCTCTTCAAAGTGGGTCATGGTCTCTTCGAGTTCATCGATAAATTTTTCCAGCGAAAACCTCAGAGTTCGCTTTTCCATATCGAGTACAATGCCCGGGAAGTGCTCGGCCGCCTGCACGTACATATCTTCATAGTAACTGGTGTTGGGCAGCTGGGGCCAGAAGGGCACATCCAGCGATAGCGCCATCTCGAGTGCGCGCTCAACATCGGTATGGGGCATGACCGCCATGGCGGTGGTCAATAAATTGCCTGGAATCGTCAATTGCATTTCCTTTCTTATCAAGTGTGTGAAATTGAGAGCCTGTGCGGTTTTCGTGGTTATGTTAGTATCGTTTTTGATTGGCCCTGACAATATCTATAGCGGTTGTCATAAATATTATATATAAGATAGAATAACAAAAGGAATCCCCTTGCGGCGGATTCCTTTTGTTTTTTTATGGTAGGATAACGTGTCTGGTTTGGAACCAGATTAGCATGCGGGAGTAAAAGTCAAGCCGCCATTTAAGCCGCCTTAAAACTTGTTTTCATGTTGTTTTATGATTTGTTTAATCTCAACCTGGATAAACTTGGCGTGTGATTTTGCCTGCTCCGGAGTCATAACCGGGATGTCATCAGACAGATTCATTATCTTCTCTTCTGCAATGCCAATGGTTTTGTTGACCATAAATGTATCGACTTCACCATTTTCCAATATATATCCGCAACCACCGGCAACTCCCAGAAATTCACCATTTAGAAAGATGGGGACCACCAGTTTCATCATCCCGGCATCACATTCGGCAATGACCGGTTGGCGCGAGTGTTTCGCTTCGGCCGCAAGATTCTGATGCGCAACCGCACAAATATAGTCCTGACCTTTTTCATCGGCTTTGATGACCGGACAGAGTTTGTTGGCCCATTTTTTAAAATCGGTAATGCGCACCCCGTCGACATTAAATACAGAAGCATTCAGACCGGAGCGTTCATTGATTTTTTGCTCGAGCTCAACCCATATGTTTAAAGGCGCAATGTCGGTAAGTTTCATTTATTTTTCTCCTTTGAATTCCGCTTGATATTTTTAACAGCTTTCGGAATCATAATTTTAAACCTTGAACCCTGACCGGGTCTGGACTCGACGCTTATTTTGCCGCCGTGCTGATCGATGATTTTGTCGGCAATAAAAAGCCCGAGGCCGGTTCCTTTGTTGCCCTTAGATGAAAAAAACAGCGTGAACAAACTTTCACGGGTCTCCCGGTCCATTCCAATGCCATTGTCCTTTATTTCAAATTGAATCTGTTTTTCGTCCTGCTGGACCCGGAAGACGATCTTAGGACGCTTGTGGGCATCATCTTCGACACAGGCATCTAACGCATTTTCCAAAATATTGATCAACGCCAGACGCACGACACCGGCATCAATTTCAAGCTCTGCCAGGGATGAGTCGAAGTCACGGACAAATTCAATGCCGTTTGCTTTTATTTTGGGTTCAACCGTTGAGGCCACATCTTCAGCAAAGTTCAAACCATCGATACGATCGAATTTCAGTTCTCTTTCCTTGGCAAAAAACAGGATATTATGAACCAGCTTGCGGACGCGGCTGACGATGGTTTTTACATCCGTCCAGCCCTCCTGAACTCTTTCGGGTTTCGCTTTGGCAAATCCAGTCTCCATCAGATACATGCCGCCGTCCAGGCCCGTCAGCAATCCTTTGATTCCGTGTGAGATCGAGCTTATTTTCAATCCCAGTGATGACAGATGGTCCTGAAGTTTTCGAATCTGGGTGATATTGGTGGACATTTCCATAACATGGGTGATTTCCCCGGCGGTGTTCCTTAAAGGCGCTGTCCAGATCAACACGTTGTACTGCTCACCGGCTTTGGAGGTAACCACCATCTCCGTCTGGTGGGATTGCCCGTCTTCAAATGTTTTGGCAACCGGACAGTTGGGGCAGGGCTCATCCCGATGTTTGTAAACCTCATGACAAAAAGCGCCGTATTCGACGTCAAAATCTTCTTTAAAACGTCGGTTGGTTGCCGTCAGCCTGAACTGTCTATCCTGCACCGAGATATAACAGGGCACTTCATCAAAAAGCTGCTGATAGCGTTGCTGGGTGCGGTGCAATTCTTTGCGCAGACGATTGACTTCGGTAATATCAGCCGATATCTCCACGACCAGTTCGACATGACCGTCCTGATTGCGAATCGGTGCGGTGTGCACGATAACCGGCGCTTTATCGCCGTTTAAAGTTTTAACGGTTGCTTTTGTTCGCAGGCCTTTGCCGGTTTTAAAGGTTTCTTCAGCAGGGCATTTGAACTTGGCACCCGTTTTAGGCGTATAAACGTCCCAGCTGTTGCGGCCGACTTTATCGCCCAGCCGTTCCTTATACAGCGGATTTACCGCAATAATCTTTAATTTCGGATTGTGAACCGAAACAAAGCAAGGCATTTCGTTGAAATAGGTTAAACCCCCTTCCAGATCCCCGGCAATATCGCGCATGGCTGAAGAAAATCCCTCAACCGCCTGGCCGACGGCAACCTGCCGCTCGACTTCTATCAGCTTTGCTGATTTTTCACGAACCAGATCCTCAAGATTTTCAGTGTATTCCCGCAACTGCTGTCGCATGCGGATCTTTTCATGCGCCCGGTTGAGTGCAATTTCTAAAACATCATCGTTGATCGGTTTGGTGACAAAATCAACGGCCTGATACTTGAGGCTTTTTATGGCCAGGTCCATATCCCCATGGCCGGTAATCATTATGACTTCGGTATCTGGGTTTTCATGCTTTATCTTTTGCAATAGTTCGATACCGTCCATTCCCGGCATTTTAATATCGGTAAGAACGATCGGCGGGGTTTCTTTGCGGAAGATTTTGAGGGCTTCTTCACCATTTTTTGCGGAAAAAACCGTATACCCGGCGTCGGATAACGCGATGCCGAGGACTTTACGAATACCTTCTTCATCATCGACGAGTAATAGTTTATTATCCATAATTGGCGGCCATAAATAAGAAACCTGATGGATTACCGCGCACCGGGCCGGCAGATTTTGTGTCCCAGAAATATATTACAAAAGTCGTGTGGTATATTTTAGTTCAGTTGAGTTCTTTAAACAACACAATGTCTATGGTTTCAGGTGTCAGGTGTCAGCAAACCGATGGCTGAGGGCAGAAAACCGTCTGCCTTTTTTCTGCTGTCATCTGTTTTCTGTGCGCCGGCCTCTGTATCTTCCTGACACCTGACACCCGACACCTGACACCTGTATTGTTGAAAAAGAAGATTGATAAAAGCAATCCGTATTTTGTAAATTACATGCGGGACGCAACACTAGCCGATTGTATTTTTAACGATGCCTACCAATTTCTCGGGATCAAATGGTTTTTTAACAAAAGCCACTGCATCTTTGATGGCATGATCGCCGTCAATCCCGCTGACCACGATAATCGGCGTGTCCCTTAATTCTTTGTCCTGTCGAAGCTTGCGGTAAAACCGGGGACCCCAATCACCCGGCATCTGTATGTCCAGACAGATCAGATCCGGTTTTTCCGTTTTGACAACATCCAGCCCTTCCATGCTGCTGGAGGCGCTGCAGGTTGCATAACCATTGTCGCTGAACACCGCCATCATATATTTGACAACCACCGGATCATCGTCGATGATCAAAATCTTTTTAGGCATGGCTTTCCTCTCTTTCTAATTCCTGACATGGCATTTGCCGCACATGATGGGCCCTTGTTTTTTTGTGAGGTGGCATCCTTTGCAGTTCGTATGGAATGCCTTTCTCAAGCCCGGTGCTTTATCGGAGCTTTTCTCATCATGGCAATCAGAGCAACTCTGATCTTCGGAAGACTCATCTTCCAATTTCTCTCCATTTTCATAAACATGGTGGCATTCGTTGCAATCTTCTATCAGAGCGGATTCATTATGCTCGTCATGCCGAAAAACAACCGGGGGACGCTGCTTTTTTAAAAACCCCCCGTCATCAACCACCTCCATATCTTCCTGTGAGAACGCCGGTAGCAGTAAAATACCAACGAGTAGGGGAGCAATCAGGAGCAATATCCCTTTTTTCATCTTATGGTCTCCATTTGTTGTCTGGTTTAAAGGTTCAACGTTCAGCGTTCGGGGTTCTGGGTTCTGGGTTGTACCAGGCTTAATACCTTGTTGCATTAGTTCCATTGGTTGCATTGGTTTGATTGGTTTAATCCGTTCAATTCGTTCGTTTTAAGCCAACTAATTCAACCGATGAGACTAGAAGTTATCTCAAAAAAGTCTTTTGTCCCCATCTCTGCGTTGGGCGCTCACTTCAAGTCCTCGAAATACAGACGTATTCCTCCGGCTTGAATTTCGCGGCCGCCTTGATATGGGACCAAGATCCTAATTTTGAGATGACTTCTAATAAAACTAATTTAACAAATCCTTGTAGCTTGAACCCGCCAGAGGCGGGCAAGCCTATGAACCTTGAACCTCTGAACCCCTGAGCGGTTTTTCCATAACGTCATACAGAATATCACTGATAAATTTAATCTCATAGCCGAGCCCATAGTGATGGTTGATATCTTCAAGGCCGCTGTGGCAATTGTGACAGGGCGCAATCAGTATCTTGGCGCCTCTGGACTTGGCTGCAAACAACTGTTCAGCCTTAATGCGATTACCTTGCATGCGTGTTGGTTTGTAAGGCGGCCCGCAATTGATGACCCCACCACCGGCGCAGCAGCAGTAATTGTGTTCGCGGTTGGGATGCATTTCGATCAGTGTTTCACAGATGGCATTGACCACATAGCGGGCCTTTTCAGCCAGACCGCCTCCCCGAATAACATTACACGGGTCGTGCAGCGTAACGGGCTCTTTAAATTTTTTGGCAATGGTGATCTTTTTGTCTTTGATCAATTCATAATAAAAATCGATGGCATGCACGATGGGTATGGGGGGCATGCGCCACCCCAGCCAGCGGTTGCCCATATCATAAACCGAGCGAAAGGCATGGCCGCATTCGCCCATGACAATCCGTTTAACCTTGAGTCGCGCGGCGGTTTCAAAATGGGCCCTTTTGAGGCGCCCCATGATTTCGTTATCGCCGGTATACATGGCCATATCACTGTTGTCCCAGCCCGGGGTGGCGGGCATCGTCCAGTTCACACCGGCCACATCCATAATGACCGCCGCCTGATAAATCAGCTGGGCCTGAAATTTGGGTTCCGGGCCGATGACCGAATACATGATATCCGCCCCTTCTTTTTCAAGGGGGATCCGCAGGGTGGGTATTTCAGCCTGAGCCTCTTCTTCCTGCCACTGCAGGGTATCAATCCACTCATCATCTTTAACCCACATCTGGTTCATAGTGACCGCATGACTGTGGGCCGTATCCTGAATATACAGCGGGGTTACGCCCAGCAGATGACAGATGCGCCTGACAATGAGCATCATATAGGCGATATCGATTCCGAACGGACAATACATGGCACAGCGCTTACAGGCATTGCACTCCGTGGAGGCAATCCGGGAGGCCTTTTTGATAAAATCCGCACTGACCCGGCCTTTGTTTTTTAACATTTCCCACAGGGTTTGTTTGACTTTCCCCACCGGCGAATATTGCGGGTCATTATCATGCGAAAGATAATAGTGGCAGGCTTCGGAACACAGGCCGCAGTGGATACAGGTATCAACATATGCTTTAAGGCGTGCGCCGGATTCACCCTTTAAAACACGGTTGATCACTTTTACTATGCGTTCTTCGGTAAGATTTTGGGCACCAACTTCCAGACCTTCATCTAGGATCTTGTTTTCTTCTTTTGCCGCTGCTTCAGCCATTGTCCATATTCCTTTTGTTTAAGACGTTTTAGTTGAACCGCAGAACATCGAACAAGGAATAATGAATGTCGAAGTAATCACAGATTGAAAAAAAGCCCAAAACTTCTGCGGTTCGATATTCCTTGTTCGCTATTCGACATTCATCTTTCTACTTACCAATCTTTGGCATGCCTGACCCCCCCAAATTCCGAACCCATATAAGCACGGGTCAGCGGCGCAAACAGCATGTGACTCAAACGCGTAAACGGAATGGCCACCAGCATGACTTCTCCTGAAAGGATATGCAGAATCAAAAAGATTTGATATCCAAACCACTGGTAATAGGCTAAAAAACCGGTAACAAAAGGTGCCGCCACGATACCCAGGATGATGTAATCAGAAGCAGAAGTGACGAACTGAACCTCCGGAATGACCAATCGCCGCACAAGGAAAAACACACAACAGGCAATAACGATCAACGTCATGATCTCAGCCGCACCGTCGGGCAGCGTCCACCAGCTGAAGTTCCAGGATTCATCGACAAGCGTCATATGGGCCAGCAAAAAAATCGGGGTCAGTATCAGGCAAATATGAAATGCAAACGCAACGATTGTCAGGACCGGATGTCTTCGCATATTTTCGGTGGCAAAGGGTGTACTCCAGTGAAGAATGGAACGCAGGCCGTATTTCAAGCTCATATAGGAATAGATAAACTTTTCTTTCTTATGGACCAGCACGATCAGGCTGATGAGCCGGTAAAGGCTGCCCCCGACAAAAAGAATAAACGCCAGCCAGGCTAATGGACCACTCACAAAATTGTATAACGTGTGCATGCAACCCCCTCTTTAGCGTAAAATATCATTCAACGATAAGACACGCCGGGTATAGATGCCGGCCTGTATGGTCCGTAGAAGAATTTTGTCTCCTTCGGGACTGAATACGGGATCCCAGATGGCATCGCATTCTTGATCCCATAACCGATCATTTAGGGCGATAGTGAATTTACCGTTTCTTTCTATTTTCACAGCCACATCATTATTATGGGGGCTGAATACCGGCTGCCAGGCCATGTCAAAGGTGTTTTTCCAGACCGCACCATCTACGACAATCAGCCATTTCTTATCCTCTTTGGCCACTGCAGCTACGCGATTGCCGTCCGGACTGAACACGGTATCGGTCAACAAATCTCCAAATGAAACGGACCAGGGTTTGCCATCCACTGCGACCGTCCATTTGCCATATTTAGGCGCGACGATGGCCGCCAGTTTGTTGCTGTTTTCGCTGACCATCAGATGCCATAACTGTACGAATTTCCGATCCCAGATAATTTGACCATCCTGCGCCAGAAACCACTTGCCGTTGGTCCTCACCGGAGCGATGACGGCCCCATTTTGCGGATGAAATACCGGCTCCCAGACACAACCAAATGTCTGCTCCCATGGCTTGCCGTTTACGGCAATGGTGTAATCATAAAGGTTTAGTCGAACTTCGGCGGCCGTCTTCTGTCCATCCGGGCTGATCGCCATTTTCCAGACATTGACAAACTGGGTATCCCAGGTTTTACCGTCTAAGGCAACGCTGAAAACGCCCTGCTGGAATTTATGAATTTCGCCTTCACCAAATTTGGCAACTTGAACTGCGGCGGCCGTGCGGGTGCCATCCGGACTGATGGTGGGATTGGTCATATTGAGAAATGTTTCCTGCCAGACGACGTTATTTAACGCCATGCCGTAAGCCATATCCTGCTGCACCGCCACGGCGATGTTTTTACCGTCCGGGCTAAACATCAGATCCCAGACGTATCCGAATTTATTATCCCAGGCAATGCCGTCCACCGCTACCGTCCATTCGTCCATTTCAGACACTATGGCAGTTAAACGGCCGTCGGGGGCAAACCGCAGATTCCAGATTTTATCAAAGGCCGTTTCCCAGGTTTCATCGCTAACACAAACATTGAACTCGCCTTCTGCCAGGTTAACGATGGCCGCTATTTTTTCGCCATCCGGACTTACATAGGGCTCCTCGACCCAGTTGAACCGATTTTGCCACTGGCTGATATCCATAATTTTTCTGCTGCCGGTTTCCCAATCCCAGTCAATTTGCATAAGCATTACGCTGCTCCCGTTTTGCTTGGTTTGGCTTCGTTTGCCCCTCTTTATCTCCTGCTCTTTTTCGCTGGCAACCGCTTTGAAACTAATTAATCCGCCCTGAAAAATAGCATATTTAGGGTTGCAAATTGTTCTTTGAAAACTGAAGTAAGTTGTTAGATCCAAGGTTCGGCGGATTAATTATTTTGAAGCGCTTTTCAGTACTCATACGCCTTTGTGCACTTCTTTTTAAGAAATAATTAATTAATGCGCCCGGATCAACTTCTAAATATTTTCTTCAATTTTCAAAGAACAAATTTACGATACCCAACCCTGTTATGGCTATTTTTCAGGGCGGAGTAATTATGCTAACCGATCAGAGAGGTGGCCATTTTTAGTAATTCTTCTGCTTCCGGCGGTTTTTCTATATAGGCTTCCGGGTCCGGTAGGGGATCTTTCAGTCGCGCGTTAATCATATTCAAATAATGGGCAAATGTTTTTTGGGTTACGGCTGAAAGCATGATCACCGGTATGTTACACAGAGTTTTATCGGTTTTTAGCTGCCGGTACATTTGAACCCCGCCTTCTCCGGGCATCATCACATCCAAAATGATCAGATCCGGACAAACGTCTTTGGCTTTAAGCAGGCCTTCGTTTCCATCCCTTGTCATCACCGGTTGGTATCCGCTGGTTTCAAGCAGGGTGGATATGAAGATTCTCATGTCCAGTTCATCTTCGACGATAAGGACCGTTTTCTTTTGCATGCCAAAACTCCATCCCTTAGAGCAAAAATGGCGAACACCGGTGATTACAGATCTGCGACTTTGTCAGGATGATTGACACTGGCCACCGGACAGGCGGATCGCAGGACAACCTGCTCGACCGTGCTTCCAAGGGCTGCTTTTTCAGGATCAATTTCCCGGGTATGGTGTGCCATAACGATGAGGTCGCCGGTCTTTTCACGGGCAAACTTCAATATTTCAACATAGGGCAACCCTTCGCGGACTTCGATTTCATAATTGTCATACCCGTTCATCTTGGCGACATAGCGCTTTTCTATTTTTTGCCTGGCTTTTGCGATCTGATCTTCAATCTCCGCTTGTCCCATAACCACCCCAGCCGCGCTGGGGTTGATATCGCAGGCGTGAAAAAGATGCAGTTTGGCACCGACTTCTCTGGCTAATTTGTAGGCCCACTGATAGGCATAATCGGCGGCCTTGGAAAAATCGGTTCCGAAAATAATATTGGAAAACAACTTCCAGCAGGTGGTACACGGCCGACTGATAATCACCACGGGACAGCGGGCCGATTTGGCGACTTTTTGCATCGTACTGCCAACGATGCTGCGGTAGCGCGTAGCGCCGATATCCTCCTGCCGGGTGTGCGATCCCATAATGATGAGATCACTGTCTTCTTTACGGGCCTTTCTTAAGATTTCTCGATAGGGAACGCCCACCACAGCTTCGATGACGGCATTGTCACAGTCGGCCAGCAACGTATCGTAGGTATTTTTCATTTCTTCCCGGACCCACTCGATATAGTCCGGATCCGGTTCCATGAGCTCACCGGTTCTCACGTCGGTAACAAATGGGCTGTAACCGCGACTCGGGATCCCCAGTACGTGAAAGATGTAAAGCTTCGCATCCCACTTCAACTCCAGATCGAAGGCCACCTTGGCGGCATTATCGCAGGTGGGGGAAGCCGTTGTGGCAAAAAGGATTTTTTTAAACATCGCTTACCTCCTTAGCTCGCATTGTTCTGGGGTGGCGTGGAAGCCGAGTTGCCACGCAATCCCATCGATAAATTCAAACAGTGTGTAAACCGTATCAAATTCGAAGATGTCGACACGGTCCCCGAAAACGATGTGTTTCAACCTGCCGAGCTTGAGCGGTATATCCAGCAGGCTGGCCAACTGCATGGACTTGATCTCAGAGGTTTCGCTTGCGTGGACGCCAAAAAGAGAATTGTAAATCTCCAAGCGTTTGTCCGGAACGCCGATCATCTCGACCGTTTTGCCGAATTCAAGATAATCAAGCAAACCGGCATCGCATCCCTGCTCCGGACAGTTATGGTACTGCTCGGTACAGGAAGGAAAAAAAGCATTCAGCTTTGCAAATAGCTTATATTTATCGAGCATCTTAAAAAAGCTTCTCAGGGTGTACCTTTCTTCAAGTGCGATCTGGAAGCTGAGTAAATCAAGCGGGTCGGGTCTCACTTGCTTTCCATTGAGGTTAATGGAGCCATCCTGTTTTAGGGTGACGGCATTCATGGCGGTCTCTCGTTTGCTAAAACGCTCGGTGTATGGTTTGTGTTTTGATCGGTTTTAGAGCGTTTGTCATAATAGCGTCCGACAGCGGTGGTTTGTTGTGTCTTCTCAGCGTTGTCGATAACGTCCAATATGGCCTGATCCAAACGCTCTAATAATTTTTCTTCATTATAATATAGCGGTTGTCATGTTTGTGATAATTTTAAACTGTTACACATTACATTTTCCCTTGTTAGCGAATCCGGCAAACGGAACATATTTATGACAACCGCTATATACCGTGAGCATCAAACGTGCCAGAAAACATTTTTAGCGCCATTAAAATTTTTTTAATAATAATTCAAATAGGTTAAATATGTTTTAGACGCGATGTTGGCAATCTGAGGAAAGCGGGGAATGTTTCATAAATGCAACGCTGAGTGGCATGGAAGGTCGACTAAATGGTCTGATTGCCCGGATAAGTTTTAAGATGAGTAAATTTATTTATTGTATTTATAGTAGTTTATAATGTTAGGTTTAATTTGAACCTGTATGAAAATGCTATTGCAATGAAATGCAACATAATTTGCACCATTATGCATCATTTTGTTTTTTCTGGATAACCACGTTTTTTTTATTAATCCGTGTAATCTGCGCCTGCCCAGTGGAATGCCGCTCTGCGGCCCCCCTTTGGGGGATTCAACCGGGGTAATCTGCGGACCCCTTTGAGCTTTGAGCCTTCAGCCTTGAGCTTTGCTTATCTGCGTAATCCTCCAAAAAGATGGCGGACAAGTCTGTGGATAATAATATCTATACGGAAATATTGTATTTTTTCATTTTGCGCCACAGGGTGGTGCGGTTGATATCGAGCGCTGCGGCGGTTTTACCTTTATTCCAGTTGTACTTTCGCAACATATCTAAAATGAGGGTTTTCTCACTGAATTCAATTTCTTTATCAAACGGTCGTTTTTCTTCTGCCGTTAGCGGGGATGAAATGCCGCCCTGGAGTGAAAGCGGCAGGTGATGGCGTTCAATGATTTTATCCTGACAGACAATCAGGGCATGTTCGATGATGTTTTCCATTTCTCTGACGTTTCCGGGGTAATCGTGATTTAAAAGAACTTCCATGGCATCGTTGGAAAATTTTTCAACTATTGTATCCCGGGTTGCACACAGGCGCTTTAAAATATGAGATATTAAAAGCGGAATATCACCCCTTCTATCTTTCAAAGGAGGCAAATCCAGCCGCATAACATTCAGGCGGTAGAAAAGATCTTCCCGAAAGCGTTTTTCCCTGACCAATCCTTCCAGATTCTGGTTGGTGGCTGAAATGATACGCACATCCACTTTGGTGGTTTTTCTGCTACCCAGGGGATAAAACTCCTTATCTTCCAGGACCCGCAATAGTTTTGCCTGCAGCGCTAGCGGCAGATCCCCGATTTCATCCAGAAAAATGCTTCCGCCATCTGCCTCCTGAAAGCGACCCGGTTTATTTTTTTCAGCTCCGGTAAAGGCACCCTTAACATAACCAAACATCTCTGATTCCAGCAGATTATCAGGCAATGCCGCACAGTTCACTTTGACCAGTGGATTTTTTGAACGCCCACTCGCGTTGTGAATGACTTTGGCTAAAACATCTTTTCCGGTACCGGTGGGGCCTTCGATAAGGATGGTGGCATCGCTTGAAGCCACGACGGGCACAATTTCAAAAATTTTCTGAATGGCCGGATCCTTACCCACCATATCATAAAAGGTATAACGGCCTTTTATTTCGCTGTTAAATTGATACTTCAACGATAAATCAGCAACGGTTGCCAGGCCGCCGACAATGCGCCCATCTTCATTTTTAAGCGCCATGTAATTGGCGCGCATCGGAATGGCCTGCCCATCCCGGGTCTTGATCTCTCCTGCGGTGGTCGAACGTGCCTGGCCATCGGCGATCGTTTCGTCAAACAGCAGCATGTCCTGACTGGCGCTTTTGCCAAAGATCATCCGACAGGATTTCCCCAGCACATCCCCCCGGTTAAATCCGGTGATGGTTTCAGCCCGGTTATTGAAAAAGGTGATATGCCCGCCACGATCAACGGTCAGGACACCGATGTCGAGGTTATCCAGGATGATTTTTAAGCGCCGATCATCATGTCTGACACGTTCAAGAAGCTCTTTGAAGACGGTATGATCCTGAAAAACCTCGATACATCCGAGGGGGGTGTCGTCCGAACCATAGATGGGCGATACGATCCGGGTGATACTGTGTTTTTCATTACTTTGATCGCTGCCCCCAAAGTCCACGCTGCCGGCTTGCCGACCACTTTCGACCGCCGTTAGGTACTGGCATTCCCCGCCGCACAGGGGTTCAAGCAAGGTTTGGTGACAGTATTTCCCGCGCAGATCTGATTCATTGTACCCCGTGATCAGTTCGGCGGAGTGATTCAACGAGATGATTTTGCGATCCGGGCCCACGACCATCATCCCCATGGAAAACGTGTCGAAAATGTCACCCAGCTGGCGGTATTTTAAGAGGATGTCATTCATTTGGCTTTTTCGGAAGCTTGATGGAAAATTTGGAACCGGCACCTTCTTGAGATTCGACTTCGATCACACCGTTATGTTCATCGACTATTTTCTGGGTGATCATCAGCCCGAGACCCGTACCTTCAGAGCCTTTGGTCGAAAAAAAACGTTTAAAAATATTTCTTTTTACCTCGGCATTCATCCCGCAGCCATTATCAAACACCTGATATTCAATCCCCCACCCGCGCGTTTTTTTCGTCCGTATTGTCACCATTTTGTCTTGTGAGCCGGGGACTATCATGGGTGCAGGCATCAATGGCATTGGTCACCAGATTCAGCAGGCAGCGGCAGATGAGATCTGCATCAAACTGACAGGTGCTCAGGTTTTGAGCAAAGTCGCTGACCAGATCAATCCCAAGCTCCTGGGCACGCGGGCGCATAAGGTCAATGATTTCCCGGGCCGGTTCGTTGGGATCGGTGGCCTGGACGTTCAAATCGGTGGCTTTAGCATAATTGAGCAGATCCAGAGACAGATTGGTAATCTTATCGACATTGCCTTTGATCATCTCCCAGCCCTGCAGCAGATATTTCTGATTATCGAGTTCGATTCCTTTTTCCAGCACAAATGCGCCGCCTTTAAGACCGCCGGTAATATTTTTTATGGCGTGAGAAAGCCCTGCCACCGTCTGACCCACCGCTGCCAGCCGCTCGGCCTCGATCAGTTTTTGGGTCTTGTCCCGCACCAGCTGTTCAAGATTCTGGGTATATTCATTGAGCTTTTGGCGCATGGCAATTCGTTCCTGGGCCCGATTTAAAGCAATTTCCAGGATCTCATCGTTAATAGGCTTGGTGACAAAATCAGTGGCTTCATATTTGACGCTTTTGACGGCTAAATCCATGTCGCCGTGACCGGTAATCATGATGACTTCCGTATCCGCGCTCACCTGTTTTAAGCGGCGCAAAAGCTCAATACCGTCCATCTCGGGCATCTTTATATCGGTCAGCACAATCGGCGGCCGCTCATCTTTGAATATGCGCAGCGCTTCCACACCGTTTTGAGCGGTGAGCACATGGTATCCCATGTCGCACAGCGCGATGCTGAGTACCTTGCGGATACCTTCTTCGTCATCAACGAGTAAGATTGATTTTTCCATCAATTTTCAGTTAGAATTGGAAATTTAATGATAAAATCGGCACCTTGACCTTTGCGGGAGACTGCCTGGATACTGCCTTTACAATCTTTGATGATTCCGTAACTTATGGAAAGCCCCAGACCGGTACCCTGCCCCACTTTTTTGGTCGTAAAAAAGGGTTCAAATATCCGCTCCAAAAGTTCATCCGGAATCCCTGTTCCGGTATCGCTAATTTCAACGGTAATCTCTTGGGGGCCGGATCTCGTTTTTAAAATAATTTTCCGGTCGCCCTTTTGATGGGGCTGCGATTGCCACTTTTCATCGATGGCATCCCGGGCATTGATTAATAGATTGATAAAGACCTGTTCCAGGCGGTCGGGGTCCACCAAAACCGGAGGAAGATTCTGCTCAATATCCCAGACCACCTCGATTCCGCGCACTTTTAACTGCTGGCCTAAGATTTCAAGGGCTTTTTTCAGCACCGCATTGATCTCGACCTTTTCCAGGTTGATATCCGACTTTCTGCCAAATTGGCGCATATGGCTGATGATCTTGGTGGCTCGGTCGACATACGAATCGATCTCCGATGCCATGGTAAAAAGAATATCATCTTCGATTTTTTCCTTTTTACTGATCTTTTTCATAAAAAACCGACTGGCCGTTTTAATGACCGCAAGGGGTTGATTGAGCTCATGGGCAACGCCGGTTGCCATTTCGCCCAGGGTTGCCATTTTGCTGGCCTGTATCAGCAGCTGTTCAGTTTCAAGGCGCTGGGTAATATCGCTGGTCGTCACCAGAAGTACTTTGCCGCCTGGATATTCAGAGGGAGAAATCCGGATGTTGACAAAAAGAGTGCCTCCATCTTTATTGAAGTGCCGGGCCTGATTGATAATGCTGGCTGATTTTATCAACTTTGTGTAATGATTCTTTTCTTCGGCACTAAATAATTCTAAAAAAGATTTTTTAATAATCTCATCTTTGCGATACCCGTAAACCACTTCAACGCTGGCATTGCAGTCGAGGATTTCGAGGCTCGCCCTATCCAGCACAAAAACCGGATTCGGTATATTATCAAATATCGCGTAGTATTTTTTCTCGGATTTTTTGAGCGCTTCCTCAAGTAATTTGGTTTGGGTGACATCCAGACTCATTTCCATGGCAGCCACAATTTCGCCCTGATCGTTTTTAATCGGAGAGGTGTTGACAATCCAATGGGTGGGCGTTCCGTCTTTGTTGAACCCTCTTTCCTCGCTGAAATGCGACAGCCCGTCTTCAAAGGTTCTTTCAACCGGACAGATCACACATTTTTCCTTACGCCCTTTATAGGCGGCGTAACAGTAATCGCCGGACTTGGGCTTGAATTTTTCATAAAATTCTTTGTTATATCGGATCAGTTTATAGTTACGGTCCTGAACCGTGATGATACAGGGAACCCGTTCGAACAGATTCTGATATTCATTGCGCTGCCGGTTCAGTTCGGCCTGCTTTTCGCCGATTTTTTTGCCCATCTTGTCAATCGCAACCGACAGTTGGCCCATTTCATCAACCTGATTCACATCAATCGAGTTCAAATACTCGCCGTTGGCAATCAGGCGCGTGCCGTCAATCATTTTCTTTATGGGCTGTTTTACAAATCGCAAAACGAAATATATGATCGCCGCCGAAGTGAGCAGAAACTGGACAACCGCAAAGGCCACCAGCCCTTTTTTAAGCAATCCGAGTTCTTTATCCGTTTCGTCCAGCGATATCACCAGGTCCAGGGCACCTAAAACCTTCTTGCCGACCGGATGGGCGTGGCAGGCATTGGATGAACAACCCGGTTCACTGTATATGGGGCTGATGATGCCCAGAAGTCGATCGCCCTGGGGGGAGGTAAAAATGCGCGTTCTTTCCGACAGGCTCAGCTCGGAAAGGGGCGGGTCCGTACGGTGGCAGATGTAACAGGCTTCTGCTTTTATGTTGGTCATCCGATCTACTTCCGAATCCTTGTTTGAAAATTTTATTTCTCCGTTTTTATTGTAAATACGTATATTCTCAAGTTTTTTTCCTTGAGCGATTTTTTTTATGATCAGGGTCAGATCATCCCTTAAGTTGCGCATCATGGCATAATGAGTGCTGAGTTTTATGGTGTGGGATAGTCCATCGGCCCCTTCAATGATGCCTTCAATCACCTTATTTTGTTGATAGTCGATCGTAAAATAGGCCCATACCGATATACTGACCAGCAAAATAAGACCCACCAGAATGGTAAGTTTTGAAACAATACTGTTACGAATTTTATGAAATGAAACAGGCATTGTGATACCAATTAGGGTTTTTAAAAATTACGAATCGACCGCTAAAAGATCGGTTATCAGCCGGCTCAGCTCATTCGCATCCGGCGGTTTTTCCATGTAGGCCTCGGGTTCAGGGAGCTGAGGGCCTTGCCGGGGGCTTAACATTTTAATGGAATGCAAGAAGGTTTTTTGCGCGATGGCCGACAGCATGATTATCGGAATATGCGAAAGTCTTGGGTCGCTTCTAAATTGCCGATAGGTTTGGATGCCGTCATCAATTTTCGGCATCATGATATCAAGGATGACCAGCGCCGGCGGGTTGGAACTCACCTTCTCTATGGCTTCCATCCCATCTTCGGCGGCAATGGCTTCAAAACCCAGCGTTTCCACCACCGTCGAGACAAAAATGCGCATGTCACGTTCGTCATCCACCACCAGAATTTTTGGTTTTCCCATCTTTAGCTTCCATCTTCCGCGGTCAGATGTTTACGATCAATTAGGGTTTTAGCCCCATCATTAATAAAACGAATGGATCATTGCGGATCCCCCAGGGTTGGCGCATTAATTTTGAACCAATTTAATTAAATCTGCAAGCAGAAAAGAAAAAAGGGAATCCGCCCGAGGATTCCCTTTTAATACCGCTTTCCATTATAATGTTCCGAATTAAGGAATAGGGGCATAAGTGGTTGTAGAAAAAAACGTTTGAATAACGGAACGTTTTTTTGACAACCACTATATAAGCCTTTTGTTGCGATGAATTATTGCGGGTCGTTTTTCCCGTTTTTGCCATTGGCAAAAAATCGACCGGCACCGTGCAATACAACACCGGCCAAAGCGCCCAGCACAGCGATCCAGCCCAAAACATCGAGCCACTTACCGCGGTCCCGCCCAGGCATATAGAAACCGCCCAGATCGGCCAGGCGGCTGTCCTGTCGACTGTGGCACTCGGTACAGGCCAGAACGTTTTCTTTGGGCGCCACCATGTGGGTAATCGGGAATACATAGGTGGTCTCCACAAAATCAAAGCGGCCTGAAAAAGGCAATTCCACAGATTCCTGTCCTTTGCTCAGTGCCCGATTCCAATCAAGCGTCGTCCAGTAACCATCTTTGCCCGATAGCAGCGGCACCAGCAGGGTATTGTGCTCCTTGTCGTATGGCTGGTTGCCGCGATGGACTTTAAACGGATAGATGCGGGCATCGGCATCCAGCCGGTTTCCGACCGGCCACGAGATCTTAAGGGTTTGGCCCGGATCAATTTGATCTTTGGCGGTCACCGATTTAATGATGCCGTTATACCAGTAATACTCGGGTTTAATATTTTTGGCCCATTTCATCTGACCTTTGATGGTCATGTAATCGTATTTGCCGAACTCGTCTTTGGTCTTGTATTTTTTGCCGTCTTTTGTTTTGCCGGCCTGGGCCCAATCCCAGGACATCTTGGTGGGATTCACGCGGGCAAACTCCGGAATATGACAGCTCTGGCAGGCCACCTTATCGGTATGATCGTTGGCCTTGGAACCGGCTTTGTGGGGTGTCAGGGTGTGACAGGATTCACAGGTGATCTTGGAGGCCAAATCGTCTTCCACCAGACTCTTGCGATCCACCGCCGCCGGTAAGGTGTAAACGCGTCCGGCAATGTTATGCAGCGTGGTGGTGTGACAGCGCACACAAGCAAAATCCTGGCTGTCGACCCCCATGTGGACATCCAGGGCTTTATTGGGCTTGACCAGGGAGGTATCCAGGTCACCGTGTTTGACCCCATCGCCGCCGCCGCCGTAAAAATGGCAGGACCCGCAATTTTTGCGCCCGGGTCGACCTACATTCTGGGCTGCCGTGCGCAGTTCAGCCTGTATCTCTCCGGCAATCTGCAGCGAATCCTCATCGCCGGCATCGAGAAAAGCCGCTATATCTTCGACGCTTTCATCCCAGTTCATTTCTTTGCGACTGTGACAGACCAAACAGTTGATCCCGTTATCCATGGCGGTACCCCATCCCGGATGACAGGCCATACAGCTCTTATCTTTGGTTTTGTTGGTTGAAATGCAGAAATTATTGAGTGAATTCCCGGCCTTGCCGAACTTTTTTTCTTTGTCAGACGGATCGGCCAACCAAGTCCAGTGAATGGTTTTGTGAAACTGGGATTCGGCCTCCGAATGACAGGATAGGCATGCCTGAGTGACCTCCAGGCCGGATTTAAAATCCTTCTGCAAGGCTTTGTGTTTGGTGTGATCGGTGGTATTCCAGGTATTTTGGGTTTTGGTGGCCTGTCGGGCCATGGTGCGACCGGGCGCCTGTTTCTCACCGCTCTGAGCGGCAGACAAGGCCGCCGGCCACAGCATCAGCCATGCCATCATCAGGATGATATATTTAAGAAAAGAATTTTTCTTTTCTGCCGGTTTCATTGTTGACTCCCCTGTAATTAAACGTCTCGGAATTTCTACAACTTATTTGAATTATAGTACCTTTTGTGGCCATATGCTTTTGTCCGCCACATGGAATGATGGAATATTGGAATACTGGGTATGGAAAATTGCAGCCGTTCTTTCAAGGGGAACGGCTGCAATCGTCTGCGTTTTTCCACATAAACGTTAGGACACCGGTTTGGTAATCTTTACCGACCCGTCCTTGTTATAGATCGTTTCTGCTTCCAGGTAATAGACCTTTTTCAACTGCGGTCGAATGTCCTGCACCATATAGTAAGCCTCGCCGCTTCGGGCACCGGTGTTACAGACAAACACGATGGGTTTGTCCGTCGGCAGGCTGGCTATTTTCTTCTCCAGTTGATCGGTGGGAATATTAACTGCGGTCTTAAACGACCCGGCCGCATACTCATCAGGATCACGAACATCGATCAGCATAATGCTCTGCGGATTTTCCTTTATGATCTTTTCAAATACCGCAATGTCTATGGAGCCTTCTGCGGTGCCGGTCTTTACCTGTACCGCTGCCGGTACCGCACCATAAGCCTTTTTCCAGGCCGGGTAACCCGCTGCAAACACCTTGGCATTGCCATAGCCCAACTGTACCGCCCTCCGGGCGGATTGATGGCTCAGCTTTCAGGTGAAGCCGCCACAGTAAAAAATCAGCGGCACTTTGCTGTCCCGCGGCAATTTGCCCTGCAGCTTCTCAAACTGGCTCTCGGGGATGCTGATGGCCGAAGGAATATGGCCTTTGTCATATTTGGGTTTTTTGGGCCGTGAATCGATGATAACGGCCGCGTTGGACTCAACCTGCTTGGCCACATATTCAACGGAAACTGCGGCATAGTTGCCTTTGGCTTTCATCCAGGCCGGAAATCCTGCCGTAAAGACCTTAACGTTCGTATAACCGAGTTTTTCCGCCTTCCAGGCGGATTTGTGACTCAGCTTTCAGGTGGGGCCCTGGCAATAAAAGATAAGAAGTGTATTCTTATCCTGCGGCAGCCGGTCAGTCATTTTGTCAAATTTGCTGCCCGGTATATTGACGGCCGTGGGGATGTGCCCGTTGGCATACTTGGGTTGATAGGGCCGTGAATCGACGATCATCACCCCTGCCGGCTGCGGGACTTTGGCGTACTGCTGCACAAAGGCCACCTCCACAATGTCGTGAAACTGCCAGGCTGCTTTGGCCGGTTCGGCGCTCTTCTGGGTGGCGGCACATCCAAATCCTACCGCCAGCACCAGCGCCAAAAGAACCGGCAACCAAAAGGTTCTTTTAAAAGTCATAACAGCATTACCTCCTTTTCCTTTGTTTTCTATGGGTTTGAAAACGGAACAAACGCTCCCCTTTCATTGACCCTGATGGGATTCTGCGGTTATTTGCATTTCGCCGGTGTGGGCGAATCAAAGGCATGGTCATGCAAATAAGTATAGATATCGGTAACTTCGGTTTCCGATAGTTGCTGCCATTCGTCCTTGCAGCCAAACTCCTCGAAAGTCTTTGATTCGAAGACCGATGTCCATTCTGCCTGAGTCCTGTCGGCCGGGCTGACGGGCGGCAGCTTGGATTCAACCCCTCCGCGCTCAAAGCAGGCTTTGTAAACTTTGCGGTAGGTATATTTGCCCTTGCGCTTGTTGCCTTTATCCAGCGCAAAACTGACCCCCACCGTGCTGAATACAAAAAACAATACGAGCATGGTTAAAAATATCTTTTTTAACATGGTTCCTCCTTTAAATTAAATTGCGGTATAAATAGAGAATTTAATTGCCATAGCGCCGTGTGAAGGATGGTTCATGGTTCACAGCTGCTACCTTATTAAAAAAGAAATTAGACAGCAATCATCGTGCCAAGTCGGTTAACATTATATTGACTTGAATTTATTATATAAATTAAATTATTAGCACGCCCTGCCGATTCATTGGGTTTACATATGTTAACACATGTTAAGTTAACAGGTTAACATCCACTCATCACAAATATAGAACATGATGGCGAACCAAATGGGGAATTCGAATGCCGTCACTTTTGACTCCCTGACAAAAATCAGATATTATGGTTACATGAAGTCTGCCTTTCTCATCATTTGCCTGTCGGTTTCAGTGTTGGCCGGCGGCTGCGCCGAGCTTCAGGGCAAATCAGTAAAAACGTACCAATTAGAATATAATGCAGCGGTTCAGGCCAGCGAGGATGCATTGAAAAATCTTGAACTATATATTTTAAATGCAGAAACGGATGAATTAAGAACCGAAATATTGGCAAGACGTGCGGATGGCACTCCCGTCTTTGTGGAAGTTAAACGGCTGGATCGAAATTTTACCCAAGTCGCCGTTGGCACCGGCACCGGGGTCGCTCGCTACCTGGATAAAAACGTTTCAGATCAGATTCACGAGTTTATTCGCAAACAGCTGGTCAGGCCGTCAAAGGGCATTAAATGGCCTGAATAGTAAACTCCGATTTAATTTTCATCTTTCTTCTTTTGTTTGGAGTAGCCCGGGATTAAAGTCTGGGTACTGATCACACCGGAAAGTTGCCGGATCTTGTTATGTACAAAATCTCCGATGGTTTCAGCATCCGAGGAGACCAGATCGCGCCTCAACACGATTTTGGCAATGATATCCACATTGCCGTGGACTGAATGCACTTCTTTTACTTCTTCAAGCTTGATAAGTTTATCGACAAGACGGAGCTCTTTTTTAGCCGACGCGTTGATCAGCACAAAAGCGATAATCTCCCGCAGCATTTCAGGGTATTCGGTCTCTTTTAATTTAGCCATTTTTTTTCGAAAATCCTCCATTTCCTTGGGAACCAGTTGACTGATTCCAATTCCATATCTGAGTCCGTGGTCTTTCCGCTCCCATTGGTGAACCGATATGAAGGTATAAAGATCCGCCAGGGTTCTGCCCGGGAAGTATTCGATCAGACGCCCCTTTTTAATAACGGCAATTAGCGGCTCATAAATGGTTTCATACCAGTCTTTCGCCGCTTTTTGAAGGGCGACCGCTGCGGCGGCTTTCTTTTCAAGATAATCCCGGTGTCTGGATATCTGCTCGATTAAATGTTGGTATTGGCCAAAATCAGTCAACTCAATGGTATACGGTAACTGGATACGATCGTCGAATTGGGCCTTTTCGCGATAAAGCAGGTTCTCCATGGAACCTTTCGAGGGAATAAACTCTATAATGCGGGCCTGGATTTCCCCGTAGCCGAGTTCTTTGGCAGCCGCGATTCGGTGATTGCCGTCCAGGGCGTAGTATTCATTTTTGATTTGATACAGCTTAACCGGAGGCAGCGTTTTACCCGCTCTCATTTTGTTTTTTATTTCTTCCAGCCGATCAGTGGGCAGATGAGACCGCATCCGGAAGCGTTCGTCAAAATCATGATAACGGCCGACGCTGCCGACGATTCGGTCCAGGGGAACCACACGCGCTCCGCGATCGCGGGTATCAAAAGCCGCCTCTTGCTCCTGAACTTCTTTGAAAGATTTAAGCATCTCGGGTTATCCAGCTGTGTCCAAGGCCGATTCAGCAGCTATTCAGCAGCCCGGGTGTCGTCAAAATCAAACAGATGATATCCATAGGTATTAACAACGTTTGTGCGGTTAACGATCGTTACCCGTTGGGACGGCTCCGTAAAATTTGCATGAATGTGTCCATGAATGAAATAGTGCGGTGAATATTTGTCAATCAACCAGCGAAAACTCTTAAAGCCTCTGTGACACCGGTCTTCGGCATCGTGGATGTGCCGTGGCGGTGCATGCGTAATGACGATGTCAACACCGCCTTTCCACCAGATCCGGGGACGCAGGCGTTGTATCTTCCAGTGCATTTCCTTCTCGGTGTACTGGTGCGGCCCGCCGTTGTACCAGCGGGAACCTTCCAGCCCCAGAATATTTTTCCCCTTGTATTGAACCCGTTCATCGGCCAGATTGATACAGCCCTGCGGGGGCCTGACGCCATAACGCAGATCATGGTTGCCGCGTACAAAATAAAGCGGCACGTCAAATTTGCCGGAAACAAAAGAGAGGTATTCCGGTGGCAGATCACCGCAGGCGAGAATCAGGTCGACGCCTTCAAACTGCCGGCGATCAAATTGATCATGCAACACGGGCTCAACCCGATCTGAAAGCGTTAATATTTTCATTTATACGTTCACATAAAAAAGGGAACCCGGTTTAAACGGGTTCCCTTTTTTATTTTTGCGGATAAAAAAATGTGACGTCCGGTCATTCCTTGTTTTGGTCTTTTTCAGTTTTTGCTTCCTCATCCTTGCGCCGATTCCCCGTTTGAGCGCCTTTCGGGAATGTACTCGGTATAAGAAAATCTGCGCCGATCTACTTTTGAACGGCGATCTTCTTTAGTGGCATCTTTTTTATCTGAAGTTTTCTCAGTTGCCATTGAAAAACTCATTGAATCCTCCAATCATTATCGTGGGATTGATTTTTCTATTACATCTCACGCTAAAAATCAACTTAAAATTATTTTTCTCTCCTCCAGAAACGAACCATGCCGTATAGCGGTTGTCATAAATATGTTCCGTTTGCCAGATTCGCTAACAAGGGAAAATGCAATGTGTAACAGCTTAAAATTATTACAAACATGACAACCGCTATATTATAATGAAGAAAAATTATTAGAGCGTTTGCATCAGGCCATATTGGACGTTATCGACAACCCTGAGAAAACACAACAAACTACCGCTAGCGGAACGTTATTTTGACAAACGCTCTAACCCGGACTTTATGGACGGGTGGTTTTAAATGATTTGCCATGGACCTAAATTTAGGCTAAAAAAACATCTAGACTGAATTGAAAATTATGAAAAAGCGAGATGAAAAATGAAAACAGACCTTTCGTTTGAAAGTGAAAACTTAGCAGACAACATGGTCTTGGCCGTAATCCTGATTGCGACCATCTACTGGGTTCTGGATTCGATTTTGAACCTGTTTTTTTCCAATAAGTTTAATTTAATCGCAGAACTCTTCGGCCCTGATCTTTATGATGTTTATATCCGGTTGATCGTATTGTGCCTGTTCATTATTTTTGGGTCCCACGCGCAATCGATCATCAATAAGCTCAAGCTGGCCAAAAAAAAGCTGGATGAATCAGAAGAACTGTGGCGCTCCCTGGTGGAAACCGCGCCGGACATTATCACCACCGTTGATCGGAAGGGCATCATCCGCTTTATCAATCAGTCCATGGGCGTGCTTTCAACGGATCAGACCATGGGTCGATGTTTCTATGATTTTCTGCCCCAGGAGTATCAGGAGATGGCAATGGACAGTGTTCAAAGTGTGTTTCGCACCGGTGAAACCGATAGTTTCGAAGTCCGTGCGGGCGAAAGCAATGACCCCACCTGGTATACCTACCGTGTCGGCCCGCTGAGGATTAGCGGCAAGGTCGTTGCGGCCACCATCATCGCTACAAATACAACTGAATTCAAGCAAGCTGAAGAGCTGATGCGTTATAAAGAGCTTTTTGATAATGTGGCCGAGGGTGTTTTTATTTTCAATCACAATGGGCAACTCATTGAATCCAACGAACGTGTCCTTGAAAGCACGGGATATACCAAAGAAGCGCTTTTGGATTTAAATATTACCGATCTGGTTGAAACCGACCAGGTCTCGTTTGTCAAAAACATGATGCAGCAGGTCAGCCAAGAAAAGGAAGCCCGATTTGAGCTGGGACTTAAAGCCCGGGATGGAAGTCTTATACCGAACGAAATCAATTGCCGGTATGTTTCCTATCTGGGTGAATTCTGCTTTCTGTGTGTCGCCCGCGATATTACCCAAACGAAAATGCTTCAAAATCAGTTGATCCGCTCCGAAAGACTGGCAGCCACCGGCCAGCTGGCGGCCTCTATTGCTCACGAAATCAATTCACCGCTTCAGGGAATTACGGCGCTGCTCAATGTTATTCGAACCAAGCACAAAAAAGACAAGAAATTATTGGAAAAGCTGGATCTGGTTAAAAATGCGTTTGAAAGCATCCGAGACACGGTACGAAACCTGATCGATCTGAATCGACCGGGCAAAGAAAAAAAACAACCGATGGATATCAATCAGGTTATCGAGAATACAACCATGCTGGTTCGCAGTTATCTGACCAAAAGCCGGGTGAAAATCAGTTTGAACCTGGCTGCTGAAAACGCCACGTTGACGGCTTCACCGCAGCAACTGGGGCAGGTCCTTATGAATCTGATTAATAATGCGGTCGAATCCATTACCAACGCCCCCGAATTTCAAGAAAAGCTAAAAGAGACTCCGACGCATAGCGGAGAAATCTGTATCGACACCTTCAATCGGAATAAAGAACTGGTTATCAAAATCAAGGACTCCGGGCCGGGTATCGTCAAAAAAGCTCTGGAGCATATTTTTGACCCCTTTTTCACCAGAAAAAAAACCATGGGTATGGGCGTGGGCTTATCCATATGCCATGGCATCATTGAGGATCACAAAGGCTACATTGTCGCTGAAAATGACAAAGACGGCGGAGCGATTTTTACGATTACCCTACCGTTACAGTAAAGAATCCATACCCAGAGGGCCATGCTTTGATTTTACCCCAGAGGGGTGGTGTTTGCCGTTAGGTAACCCATGGAATAATGGAATGGTGGAAAAATGGAATATTGGGTATGAAAAGCAGATGATGTCTTGATTTTAATTTCTGATGAAGGCCATCTAATAAAAGCAGATCTCATTCCCCCAAACCCAGTATTCCAACATTCCATTATTCCAGTACCCCATGGCATTGGATTACGGCAAAGCCAATGAGCTCTGACCTGGCCCAGAAGACCAGGTTCTCAATGTTAGAGTAGTTGGTGGGTCGGGAGGCCTAAAAACCGCCCTACAGGCTGGGGGATGGTTGATCCGGGTCTTTATCTTTGGGACGCTGCCGCAGATTAACCATAATTTTTTGAGGAGCTACCCGATCGATTTTGACACCGAAAGGCAAAACTATATTTTTGGTTGAAACCTTGATCAAATGCCGGCCTAAAGTGATGGCACTTAAATCGAAACTGACCTGAACATCCTGATCCATAAGGGTACGGATCGTATTACGACGACCGGATAGGGTTAAATCGACAGTGGGCGTTGACCCCTGGCCCAACATCAGGTGGGACGGAACGTTGGTGTGTTGCACCGGTGTGGTAATGATAAGCTCTGCTTCCTGCTGGCTGGCCAAAATGAGCCACGCTATGGTTACAAGCGCCAGCGCGCTTAATTTGGTTCGCCAATTTTCGACGAATACCCCCTTGAGAAAACCCTTCAGCGTCGGCACTCGGATTTCCGGCCCACCGGTGCTTTCACTGAGATTGCCGGCCAAGGCCTTGGGGTCCTGCCAGGTTACGATTTTGCCTTCAATAACCGTCGCAACCTCCGAGCGTTCTTCAGATACCACCAAACATATGGCATCTGTGACTTCGGACAGTCCCAGGGCCGCCCGATGCCGGGTGCCGTATTTCTCCGGCAAATTCTCATCTTCAGACAGCGGCAGGATGCATCCCATTTGGGTAATACGGTCCTGGGCGATAACAATCGCGCCGTCGTGTGCAGGAGCATAGCGGTTAAAAATGCTTTTGATCAGCGCCGACTCAGGAAGTGCCATAATCGTTTGACCGGCACGCACAAATTCGGAAGGATTGTCATTTCTGGCAAGCACAATCAGCGCACCGGTTCGATCTGCAGCCATTTCAAACAGCGTCTGCGATAATTCTTTCGCAAATGTTTTTTGAAAGACACGCCGGCGGGACCGCAGATACCGCATCGGGCTGACCTTTTCCAATACCTGGCGAATTTCGGTCTGAAACAGTATCAGCAACAGAATGAGAAGTACTTGCCATAAAATTTGAAAGACCCAGGTCGTCAGAAAAAGATCCCAGAATTTGGCAATTGAATAAATGCCTCCCAGAGCCACCAGGCCGATGATGACGCGAAGCGCGCGACTTTCGCGGAACCACACGTACAGCTGATAGGCGACAATGGTAAGAAAAAGAATGTCGGCGATATCTCGCCACGTGGGGGCAGGAATGAGGTCTAGTAGATACAAAGTGAATCTCCGTAACCGATCTTAGAAGTGGTTTCAAAGCCCCATCTAACCCCCAAATACGGCGTTGTCCCGCAGAGCGGGATTCAGCATCGATTTTATTAATTAGGGGTGCATCGCGAGTTTCTTCGAAATGCTCACATACTACCGTGTATGCTGGGATACACGACTTTGTCATCAACTCGCGCCTTGCTGAGCACCCTAAATTAAAAAGATCAGATGCGAAGTCCCGTTATCTAGCGGGGTCTTTGGACGCGATTTGAGGTTTTGAACCCACTTCTAAGCAAAGCGGACGCATCAAAACCAGCGGGTTCTATCTTTCAATGATAAAGGGTATATAAAGGAATATTAACAGGATAACATGGATTCGTCAAAGCAGTAACTTATCCATCGTATGGTTTGCCACACTCCTTACAGCGACCATCGGACCCGATCACACCGATACAGCTTTCATCACTGCATAATGTTCGGTTTCCCCAATCATCATCGAACCGCGGTGCCGGCCGCTCATCAAGATCTTCCTGCGGCGCGCTGTCGACTTGAGCTGTATCCATTTCATCGGCTGGCAGTTCTTTATTGGGTTTGCCGCATTCTTTGCAGCGACCATCGGGCCCGATGACACCGATGCAGCTTTCATCGTTGCATAAGATCCGGTTTCCCCAGTCATCATCATCCCGGGCAATTTCTTCTTCTTTGTTTAAATCGGCAGGCTCATCCGGCATATTTACACCTCCAGTAATTCTTCAAGATCTTTTAAGTTTCCGATGTGATATTGGGTAGGCAAGGTTTTATTGCGGTAGGCCACAAATGGGATCTCTGCCGCAACGGCCGCCTCAGCGTCTACCTGCGAATCGCCGACATAGAGGGCCTGATGCGGCACAATGCTGAAATAGGACAATATCTTAAGCAGTGCGTCCGGATGGGGCTTTGGACGCGGGATATCGAAAGAGGTGACCACCAGATCAAAATGTTCCGTTAAGTTAAATTCAGCCAGCAACCGGTCCATGGTGTCGGAACGGTTGGTGGCAATAGCGGTCTTCCATCTGGGTCTTATCTTAGAAAGCAGCGGAACCAGATGGGGTTCAACTTTCAATAATTTAAGGAATCGGCTGTAATCCATCGTCTGGCGATAGGCATATACGGCAGCAATGCTTTCTTCGTCACCAAATAAATGCGCAATTGCTTTATTTAACGTGTGCTGATGGGCATAGGCAAACTGGTCCGCCGTCATCGCCGGTTTTCCGAAATGCTTTAAAATCTGATTGTAATAGGCCCGGTTGGCTGCTTCGGTATCGAAAAGCACGCCGTCGCAATCAAAGGCAACCACTTTAAGATCTTTCATACGAATCTACTTTTCACCTTTTTTTTCTTTTTCAGTTTGCTGCCGGAGTTCCCCATAAACTCTGATGTAGAGTTCAGGACGAATTTTGCTGTCGGTTTCCAGCGTAATGATATCGAAATAACTGCCCTTCTGCATTCTTTTATTTTCAACGGTCAGCGCATATTTTTGTCCGTTCTCACTTTTTTCCTCCGATAGTTGATAGGATATGTCTTGGCCGTCTCTGGCGCGAACCTTTACGATTTTGAAAGGGTATTTGGCGGCCGGGATGATCGTCACCGTTCTTTTTATCTTTTCACCGGCTACGCCTCGCAATCGGACCTTGCTGGGTCGTATCGTAACAAACTTTTCAACGTTCCCGATAATGGACAGCTTCAGCTGCGGATTCTTTTTGTCGTTGGTATAAACGGTCGCGCTCTTTTGCATTCTTTTGCCGCCCTTGTGATTCGTGTTTACTTTAAGTGTAATTTTGCCCTCACCGCCGGGAGGGATCTGCCTCGTATAAGAGACAGCTGTGCACCCTCAGTCGGTTTTGACTTTTTGAATCTCAAGAATTGCTGAACCTTTGTTCTGAACGACAAAATCGTGGGTGACTTCTCGGCCCTCCATAACCGGAGCAAATTGGTAACGGGCTGCCGGTAAATAGACCGAAGGCTGTTTTAAAGAAACCTGCAAAATCTCGACGCGCTCGCCGTACGCAGGATTTTTTGGCGTATCCTTTTGATCTGCCGGTTTAGAGCGCCAAAATTTCCAATTTCCAGCCGACTCGCAGCGACACCGTGTTTCACAAACCACTGCTGCACCGTCTCGGCGCGTTTTTGCGCAATCTCGCGATTCCTGGCAGGCGTGCTGTGATTCCGGCCGTAGCCTTCAATTTGCAAATGGATCGCTGGATCCGCTTCGAGCGCTGCCTGAACCTTTTTGAGATCATTTTCAAATTCCGGTGCAAGCGCAACAGAATCGTTTTTGAAATAGATGGTTGATAGTATGACGCGCGCGGGGTCGCTTTTGGCACCATACGCATATGCGCTAAAGCAAACCACAAGCATTGCCAATATTAAAACAACCTGTGCCTTTTTTGCCATAACCATACTCCTTCACTGGACTCAAAATTGACCCGCTCTAGAAATTCTATGTTGTCAAAAGAGTGATGTCAAGGTGCCAGAAGCGATCTTAAAAATGCCTCTCTACCATTTTTTTCTACGAAATCATACCGCTCTTTACAATTGTTACGAATATTAAGGGGTTCAACAATGCGTCATTTAGTGTTTTTAATATTATTTGTAACCGGTTTGAATTTAATAAAACTGCCCCTCAAACACTTAGATCTTGTTCGAGGGCCCCCGCCAGGTAGCGGGATTTCACGTCTGTTTTTATGAACCTTAAAGGCTTCAAAAAGCTCGATGCAAGGTCTTTTTTTTATGTTAAAATCGTTTTATAAGCGCTTAGATTTTACCTGATAGCAAGGCGCGAGGTGTCGAAATGACGGAGCGTACGTATAGTACGTGAGTAAATTTCGACGCCGAGCAACACCGCTATCGGGTAAAAGATGAGTGCTTATAAAACGGTTTACATGAGGGATACAGGATCCACGTCTATTATAACCCTCACCCGGCGATGATGAAACACGGTGGGATTTTCAACCAGAAGCTGACTGACAAATTGATGCAAGGCCTTGGCACGCCTGCCTTTTAAAAGGATTTGCCATCGATATCGCCGGGCGATTTTGGTCAGGGATGATTCAATCGGTCCCATGATCTCCACGGTGCCGTAAAACGATGGATCTGACGTTTTCAGCGTCCGGCATCTATCACCCAGTTTGAGGGCATAATTTTGGGTCAGCGCCGGGTCTTTGCCGGAGATCTTAAGTTGGATCATTCTTGAAAACGGCGGATAATTTAAGGCTTTGCGAGTATTGATCTCCTGATTGTAAAAAGAATTAAAATCTTGATCTCTGGCAGCCAATATACTGAAGTGGTCCGGATTATAGGTTTGCAGAATAACCCGCCCCGGAGAAGACCCTCTTCCTGCGCGACCGGCCA
>PVMK01127333.1_pt1 | contig 40776 bp, 46 predicted proteins | sample 1853481 | NCBI WGS metagenome assembly PVMK01 (sample SAMN08533507, study PRJNA380276) | Marine sediment metagenome, whole genome shotgun sequencing project.
TCAAGTCTCCGGAGGTTCCACCCGCAAGGAGCCTGGACGTTTAGCAGCTGCTTCCACCGCACACCGCTGAGACGCTCTAGTCGTTGTGTGTAGCGGTCCGGGGGAGTCATTGGAGCAGCTTCATTGCAAGCTGTACGAATCGCAGCCCCACGTATAGACCGCCCGTAACAACAAGGAGTATGAAACTCCACGGCCAACCCGGATCCTCGGTCTCCTCGTGGGGTAGCGGTGGATCGATGGGTTGGTCGGGGTCGGGTGTCATACCGGAGGAACTCCGTGCCGCCGATCGGAGAAGAGTCTGTCCTTGCGCCCTGCAACCGCATAACGTTTGATCAGCTCTGACCTGAGGGCCTCGGGTTCTATCACGGCGTCGACGATGTCTTCCGATGCAAGATGCATGAGGTCAACGTCCTCTTCGTACTCCGCACGTTTCTGTTCCACGAAGGCTGTCCGTTCCGGTTCTTCAAGGGCTTCAATGGCGTTGAAGTAAACAGCGTTGACGGCAGCCTCTGGTCCCATCACGGCAATCTCTGCGGTTGGCAGCGCAATGGTGGCCTCTGGTCTGAATCCGGGACCAGAGAATGCGTACAGGCCTGCTCCGTACGCTTTGCGGACGATCACCGATATTCGCGGTACGGTCGCTTCGGCCATGGCAGTGATCATCTTGGCACCATGCCGGATGATTCCTTGAGCCTCGACCTGGCTTCCGATCATAAATCCGGGCACGTCAGCAAGGAAGAGCAACGGGATGTTGAAAGCGTCGCACAGCCACATGAAGCGTGCGGCCTTGTCAGCGGAGTCGACGAACAGCACGCCGCCAAGATGGGCAGGTTGGCTTGCAACGATTCCCACCGACTTACCGTCGAGTCTCGCAAAGCCGGTAATGAGCTCTCGTGCGAAAAGGTCCTTGATTGGGAAGAAGGAACCCTCGTCAACGAGTCCGTTGATGAAGTCGTGCATGTCGTACCCGCCCTTGGGGTCATTTGGCAGCACGGTCGAGATATCGATCGATGCTGTCGGCAGTTCCGGCTCGTACACATGTGGGAGAACGCGGTAGCTGTCAGCAACGTATGAGAAGTACTCCTTGGCCCACGCGATGGCCTCGTCGTCCGAATTCACCAGGGCATCTCCGCAGCCTGACGTCTCGCAGTGGACGCGTGCCCCGCCCATCGCCTCGAGCGTTGTGTCCTCCCCAACGACCATCTGGGCCATCCTCGGCGATCCGAGGTACATGGAGGCGTTGCCCTCGACCATCACAACCACATCGGTGAAAGCTGGGATGTATGCACCACCAGCCGCCGATGGGCCGAAGAGGCAGCAGATCTGCGGAACACGGCCAGAGAGCCTGATCTGGTTGTAAAAGATCTTGCCCGCCCCCCTTCGACCGGGAAAGAGGTCAACCTGATCCGTGATCCGTGCCCCCGCAGAGTCAACGAGGTAGAACACCGGAAGCAGCTCGTCGTACGCGGCCTCGAGTGCACGAATCATCTTCTCGACGGTGATCCTGCCCCACGATCCCGCTTTCACCGTCGGGTCGTTCGCTATGACCATGACGGGGCGACCATCAACACGAGCCCTTCCAGTCACCACCCCATCGGCCGCGAGTACTTCATCATCATTTCGTGCGAGAAGACCATCCTCAACGAAGCTGTCCCCATCCACGAGAAGATCGATCCGATCACGGACGAACAGCTTGCCTTGGACCTTCAGCTTGTCGTGGTATCGCTCAGGTCCTCCGCCGAGTGCACGCTCGGTAGCCTTGGCGAGGCGGTCATCCATCAGTGGCGGTTCCTTGTGCGGACCCTGATAGGGGTACCTGTGAAGTCATACGCTTCCCTGATCCGATTCTCGATAAACCGAATGTAGTCGGTTCCGAGCTCACCGCCACGGACGAAGAGCACGAATGTTGGTGGTTCGGTCTCTGCCTGCACTGCGTAGAGGATCTTTGGCCGACGGCCCTTGCGGACGGGAGGTGGATGCGCCTCCTGGAGCGCCCGTACCAACTTGTTGACCTCAGATGCCGCGACGCGCTGCCTCCGGTGCTCGAGGATAGTACGAATGTACTTGGGGAGTCGGTGGGTCCGTGCTCCGGTGAGCGCCGACATTCGCAGAACCGGCGCCCAGTCGACGAACGCAAGGCGGTCGGCAACGGAGTCCTCAGTTTCAAGACGTTCGTCCTCGGTGAGTTCATCCCACTTGTTGAGGAGAATGATCAGCCCTGCACCCGCGTTGGCGATCTCCTCAGCCAGGCGCTGCTCCTGATGGGTTGCGCCGCGCTGGCCATCGACGACGAACAGCACGACATCTGCCTGCCGTACAACGTCGTGGGCTCGGAGTACGGAGTAGTAGTCGGCTTCATCCTTGATCTTCGTGTCACGCTTGATGCCTGCCGTGTCGATCACCTCGAAGTACTCGCCATCGATGTCCACGATGAGGTTGATCGGATCGCGGGTTGTACCTGGGACATCGGACACCAGCACTCGCTCGGAACCTGCCAACCGGTTGAGCAGAGTGGACTTACCCACGTTGGGACGACCGACGATCGCAAGGCTGGCGATCGTGTCAGGGTCTGCGTCTCCCTCGAGGTCGTCGGGGAACGAATCAATGATGTGATCGAGAAGATCCCCTGTGTTCCTGCCGGCAAGAGCCGAGACCGGCATCGGATTGCCGAGCCCGAGGCCCCAGAGGTGCGCAAGATCGGACTCTTGAGCCGGAGAGTCCACCTTGTTGGCGACCAGTATGTGGGGCACGTTGGATCGTTGGAGAATGCGGGCTATACCCGTGTCGTCGTCGGTCACCTCGGTAGTGGCATCGGCCACGAATACGACGAGGTCGGCGCCGGTGACTGCAATTTCTGCCTGCTCACGGATATTCGCGGTGAGTTCTTCTTCGGGGCGAGCTTCCCACCCACCAGTGTCGACAACGTGAAACTGATGACCAGCCCACTCTGCATCGAACTGTCTTCTGTCGCGGGTGACACCGGCTTCTTCGTTGGTGACGGCTTGCTTTCGTCCAACGATTCGGTTGACGAGCGTGGACTTTCCGACGTTCGGACGCCCAAGGATGACAACGATTGGTGTTCTGCTCATCGTGCGGCCCCGAGCAGGCCAGCCGCCGTTGCAGGAGCCACGACGACCGGTGCGGATGCCGCAGCGACAACGTCAGCCAGCGGCGTGTCATCGATGAACGTGTCGCCGGAGAGCGCGACATCGGGGATCACATAGGCCCCGGCGTCGTCTCTGTCTTCTCTGATTGCGTTGATGATGTCTTCTCCCACCATGAGGCCGGCAACGGCGGTGTTTCCGCCGAAGAAATCGTTCGGGACTTCCAGCAGCCTGATCCTTCGTTTGGCGAGGTGTTCAAGGCGCTCGAGAACCGGTGCGAGTACCGCACCACCGTAGGCGCCAGTGAGTACCACCAGCGGCCCGGGTTCGACACCCGGATCCGACGATGCATGCCGCAAGGCACGGTATCCCTCAGCCGGCGCAGCTGGCATTGATCTCCACTCCCCTGTCACGATAGGTGCCGTAGAGGAAGAACCGTGTTCCAGGCGATCGAGTTCGTCGTAGAACGCCCTGATCATTCCGATACCGTTCTCGTGCTGCTGGAATCCACCATATGCAGACGATTCAGGTACATCGAGTCCTGCGGTGATATACAGCTCGTCTGATGCCTGGAAGATGCTCCTGCCGAGGATCCCGAAGGCCTGACGCTGCCAGAACGCGATGGTCTCAAGGTCGGCGGCGGCCTCTTGCGGCGTATGCACCCTGAGGTCGGCTTCTGAGTTGTACTTCGATAGGCCGAGAGGCACGATCCCGACTGTCTCGAGTTTGGGGAATCGTGTGATGACTTCAGCGAGCGTGCGGTCGAGCACAGCGCCGTTGTTGATGTCGGGACATAGGACAACTTGGCCATGAATGATGGTGCCAAGGTCGAGGAGCGCCTCAAGCCAGCGGAGGCTCGTCGCCCCACGCCTGTTGCGAAGCATGTCCGCCCTGATATCGGGATCGGTCGCATGGATCGACACATACAGAGGACCGAGCTTGTCCTCAACCACCCTGGCGAGGTCAAGTTCTGTGAACCGGGTGAGCGTGGTGAAGTTGCCGTAGAGAAATGACAAGCGATAGTCGTCGTCTTTGAGATAGAGCGACTTCCGCATGCCTGGTGGCAGCTGATAGATGAAGCAGAAGCCACAATGGTTGTCACAGGTCTGTACACGATCGAAGATCGACGATCCGAGCCGGATCCCGATGGGAGCTCCGTCCTCTTTCACCAAAACCGTTTCGATGTCCACCCCGTCGCGCCTGAGGAGGAACACGGGGTCGGCATCGTCAACGAGTTGCTGGTACTCAATGACGTCATTGGGGATCAGCCCGTTGATCGAGATGAGTTCATCGCCCGCGACGAGACCAGACGCCTCTGCGGCGGTGCCCGGAATGACTTCGAGAACGGTGGGTAGCGACATGAGGGTTGAGGATACCGTGCGTCCTCCGAACAGCAGGCAGTTGTGGCGTAACCTGATCGTATGGTGACCAAGGTATTGCTCGCAGAGCCGCGGGGCTTCTGTGCCGGCGTGGAAATGGCGATCAAGGCGCTCACGTGGATGGTGCAGGTGTACGAGGCACCGGTGTACTGCTATCACGAGATCGTTCACAACCGTGCAGTCGTGTCGGCATTCGAGGATGCGGGCGTCGTCTTCGTTGACGACATCTCTGAGGTTCCAGCCGGCAGACCTGTGATGCTCTCAGCCCACGGCTCCCCTCCAGATGTGGTGGAAGGCGCTTCCAGTCGCTCAGCGGTGATGGTCGACGCCGTCTGTCCGCTTGTAACAAAGGTTCATCACGAAGTTCGTCGGATGGCATCCAAGGGGTACAACATCATCTACGTGGGTCACGAAGGCCACGACGAGGCCACAGGCGCAATGGCAGAGGCACCGGAAGCGGCCCAACTCGTTGATCCGCGGGTCGGTCTGGATACGTTCAGCGCAGACGCCGATGCCAAGGTGGCTCTGCTTGCTCAGACCACGCTCGGTCTGTTCGAGTGGGAGGGCGTGCTCTCTGACGCAGAGGAGCGATTCCCAGACCTATGGACGGCCCGCAAGAGTGATCTGTGTTATGCAACAACGAACCGTCAGGAAGCGATTCAGGAGCTCGCCGATCGCTCAGATGCGCTCCTGGTTGTCGGATCTGAGAACTCGTCAAACACACAGGCACTCGTGAGAGTGGGCACGAATGCTGGCGTGCCGACGTATCGCGTGGAGAGTGAGGCGGATATCGACCCGATGTGGCTCGCGGATGCCGAGACCGTTGGAGTGACGGCGGGTGCGTCGGCCCCTGATCAGAGGGTCCAGAGGGTCATTGAGCGTGTCGCCCCCACAGACGGTGTCGAGTCCGTCCGCGTGACGGCGGAGGACGAATACTTCCCACTGCCGCCAACGCTCCGAAAGTTCATGGCTGCACTGCAACCCCTCGTCGAAGGTGGTTACGCGTGCCGTACGCCGGGTGAGGCCGGACTGATCGAGCATGACAGGGACTTCTCAGCGACCGAGGCCCTCGCGATTCTCGGCGTGTAACAGGACCGACAGGGCTCTGGCGCTGCTCAGTACCGTATACGGTGCTGAGCAGCGCCAGACTGCAATCTACGTCTGGATGGTGGCGAGGATCCGCGCGACTACTTCGTCGATCGTGATTTCTGATGTATCGACGATAATGGCATCGTCAGCGGGGCGCAGCGGAGAAGCCGCCCGAGTCGAATCAGCGTGGTCTCGCGCCTCGATCTCGGTCGCGATGTCCTTTACAGACTTTCCAGACGCTTCCGCGTCACCGGAACGGCGTGTCGCTCGCACCAAAGGACGCGCCGTGAGATAGATCTTGACGGGTGCATCGGGGAAGACAACCGTGCCGATGTCGCGCCCCTCGACAACGGCCTCGCCATCTCGCATATCCACCCACCGACGCTGTATCGCAACGATCGCTGCACGTACCTCTGGGTGGGCAGAGACTGCGCTCACATTGCGGGTCACCTCGTCCGAGCGAACATCAAACGCTACAGACTTGCCGTCGAGCGTGATCCCGATCTCGGTATAGTCGATGCTGTGATCCTCGAGCTCAGCGAGGATCGCGGACTCGTCCGCTGTATCAATGCCAGAACGCACGACGGCAAGAGTTGCGGCACGGTACGTCGCTCCTGTATCGAGATAGCCAATGCCAAGAGCCGAGGCGACAGCTTTCGACACAGTGCTCTTGCCAACTCCGCTCGGTCCATCAATCGCGACTACCACACGGACTCCATCGTTTTGTAGAAGTCAGGCCAAGAGACAGCGGCGCACTCGGCTCCGATGATCTCGACAGGGCCGTCAGCTCGCAGGCCGGCAACCGTGGCTGCCATCGCGATCCGGTGGTCCGTACATGAGTCAACGGTGCCTCCCGAGAGCGATCCGGTTCCAACCACAGCGAAACCATCTTCCGATGGTTCGATACCGCCATCGAGGGCTCTCAACATGGCGGTCGTTGCCTCGATGCGGTCGGACTCTTTCACGCGCAACTCCGCCGCTCCCGAAACCCGCGTGATGCCCTCTGCGAACGCGGCGACCACGGCAACGAGCGGCAACTCGTCGAGCGCCGAAGCGACAAGATCGCCCCCGATATCAATGCTCCGCAAACTCTGACCCGATACCTTCACGTCACCCACAGGGTCGCCGCCCACCGATCCGGTAACTGCAGCATCGATGCCAGCGCCCATCTTGCCGAGGATTTCAAGGAAACCGAGCCGACCGGGGTTGAGGCTGATACCGGGTGTCAACACCTCGGATCCGGGGCGGATCGCTGCAAGCGCCCAAAGGAACGCAGCCGAAGATGGATCGCCTGGGATGTCGTAACGCGTCGGGGCGATAGGACCAGGGTCAATACGAAACATGGTGTTCGAAACCCACGATCCCCTACCCGCCGCTTCGAACCAGCGCTCCGTGTGATCGCGGAATCCACGTGGCGAATCAATCGTCGAAGGCTCGGGGACTGCAAGTGCTGCGAGTTCGAACGCAGAACGCACCTGTGCGGACGCCACGTCAATTGAGAAATCCGCCGAATGCACATCCGTGGCTCCGCCGACGCTGAGTGGCGCTGTGCCCTGCTCAGATACCTCGATTCTCCCCCCGAGAGAACGCAGCGGCTCGACGAGCCGTCCCATGGGTCTCTTCGAGAGCGATTCGTCGCCGACGAGAGTCACGCTGATGGGCGAGGTCGCGAGGGCACCTGCAAGCAGTCGGAGCGTCGTGCCCGAGTTGCCACAGTCGATTGGTTCTGTCGGCTGCGTCCACTGTGTCCATCCTGGAGATCTGATTCTTTCGCCGTCCACCTGCACCCCAAGGGCACGGATCGCGGCCACGGTCGAAAGAATGTCGTCGCCTGGACCGAGTCCGCTCACCAGGCTGTCGCCTGAAGCGATCGCCGCAAAGAGCAGCGAACGATGCGAGAGCGACTTGTCACCGGGCACCTGAATCGCTGCCTTGAGATCCATTCCCGGGTTCGTGACTGTTCTATTGACCATCGGCGTCAGCCAATTCCGACCTCGTGTAGATGCCGCGGATCTCGTCGAAATTCAGTGCTCGATACTCGCCTGGGAGGAGTGTCCGGTCTGCGATTCCGGCTATCGATGTGCGAACGAGCCGGTCTATGTCGCTATCCATGGATGTGAACATGCGGCGGATCTCACGTTTCCGTCCCTCTGTCATTGTGAGTTCGACGAGCGTCTGCCCCCTTGACGTGTCGATCACGCGTGCACGCTTCGCTCGAGCCGGCCCGTCCTCGAGCTCGATTCCGTTTGTCAATGCAGCAAGTCGCACCGCCGAGATGGTGCCGCGTATGAGAACGTGATAGACCTTCTCGATTCCATAACGTGGATGGGTCACTCTGAGCGCAAGATCACCGTCGTTCGTCATCAGCATGAGCCCCTCAGAGTGGAGGTCGAGCCTGCCCACGGGGTTCGTCACCGGCTCGTCCGGTACCAGTCCCCTCACGGTTGGCCGCTCTTGTGGGTCTGACATCGTCGAGATTACACCGGTCGGCTTGTAGATGAGCCAAGTCACCAGTTCGGGATCCAGCGGAAGAACGACGCCATCCACTGTGACTATGTCGGCTTCCGGATCGATCTTTTGCCCAACAGACGCCACTTCATCGTTGACGAACACTCTGCCCCGCTCGATGAGGACATCTGCTTTACGGCGCGACGCGAGACCTGTCCGGGCGATCAGCTTGTTGAGTCGTTCGATGATGTCTCCGGCCTCATGGGTAGTTCAAGTGTTTCAACGATCTGCGCGGGTGGCACGTGGTCAGCAAGGGGTGGGAGGTCAGCGAGCGATGGAACCCCAAGCTTTTCGAGAAACAGCTCGGTCGTTCCATACAGCAGTGCCTGCCCGGGCCCGGGGGCCTTTCCAATCTCGAAGATCATGCCGCGTCGTTCGAGAGTCTTGAGAGCGTGATCCGAGTCGACGCCCCTGATTTCTCCAACCTGCCCTCTGCTCACCGGCTGCTTGTAGGCCACAACAGCAAGTGCCTCGAGCGCGGCGGCCGACAACCGGTTCGCCCTGTCTGTCGAAGCGAAACGCTCGAGATACCCGTATGTGTCCGGATTCGAATAGAGACGCCATCCGCCTGCGACGTTGCGAAGCACGATGCCACGGGTCGCTCCCATCCTGTCAGCAAGCTCGGTGAGCGCGTCCTCGATCTCTGTCTTTGGGTGCTCGATCACCTCCGCAAGTTCTGCTGCGGTGACGGGTTCCTCTGCAACGAACAGAATCGCCTCGAGGATGACATCGATGTCGGTCATGTTTCTCCTTCGAAGCCGAGCATCGTCTCGAAACGATTATCGGCGGCTTGCTGGTCATACGACATTGAGATTCGAGCAAATTGTTCATCCTGGCTGACACGAACGATTCCCCATCGTGCGAGCTCGAGGAGTGCAAGAAAGTACGCCACCACCTCAACGTCGCGGGTGCAGTGGGCCACGACGTCGTCGAAATCCGACGTGATCGACGTGGCCATTCGTTCCTGAAGATCAACCATCGCGTCCTGGACGGAAGGCAGTTCGAGATCGAGATGATCGACGTCAGGGTCGAGATCGGGAGTCGTGAATGCCAGCTCGGCGATCGCTGCGAGATCATCGGCGTCGACATTGAGCCTGACCTCTGGCATCTTCGGAACGACTTCCGACGGAAGCCCCACGGCGCGCGGCACATACCGCTCTGCCGCGTCAAGTCGATGCCGCAGTACTGCGGCGACATCTTTGAACGTGAGTGACGCGAGAAGCCTGGACAGAAGCTTGTCGCGCTCTTCGGCGAGAGCGAGTTCTTCGTCGAGGTCGATCGGATCGTCATCGGGAAGGAGGTGCCGAGCCTTTATCTGGATGAGCGTCGCAGCGATAAGGAGGAACTCACTGGTCACTTCAAGATCGAGGTCCCGCATGTCGTCGAGAAATGCGATGTACTCGGTCACAACATCCAGAAGGCTCAGCTCTGTGATCGCCAACTGATGGGACGTGATGAGCTGGAGCAGGAGGTCGAGGGGGCCCTCGAACACACGGGTACGGACTTCGAACGACATTGCGTGGGAGGTTACCTGACAGGAATCGGGTGTCGGGTATCACGCATGAAGTTTCACGATTCAGACATTGTCTGCATCTTCGAGCGCCTGCCAGGCCGCGACGTCGATTCCTTCGGGTGCAGGTCCGGGATGGTTGAGGGTGAATACAACCGCAAGGCTGCCCGCATCGAGATCTTCGAGCATCCTTGCACCGATCGAGTTGTGATCGAGATACGACCTCCACCGGCCAGAGGTCGTTAGTCCGACGGCGTCCCACATCGTCGCAAACGATCGAGCCACCGCACCGAGGTCGGACTCAGTCTTGCCAATGTCGTGGAGGAGTGCAGCCTCGGAGCACGCTTGAGAGTCAGCGCGGCGCTCGACCTTGAACGCATGCCGCTGATCTTCCATCCGCTGAGCGAAGAACGTGACCGCAAGCGCGGGACGCAGTTGACCTCGGACACGTTGCTGTTCGGTTGGCGTGAGAGCTCTCGCTGTGACAAACCCGAAGAAGCGGCGAACCAGATGCGCTACGACGAGGTTCTCGACTTGCAGTCGATGCACTTCGATGACGTTGGCCTGTACTCGATGCGATCATCGCCGATGTTCTTGCCGCACTCGGTGCACCTGCCGAATGATCCATCCTCGATACGGCCGATTGCAGCGATGACACCGTCGAGATGGACCTTGAGATTCTCAATGATGCCCATGGTCTCAGTGCGTTCAGCGGTAGCGGCGCCTGCATCGGCGAAGGCATCTCCATAATCCATGTCTCCCGTGAGTTCCCCGCGTGCATCGGCACCGAGTTCGGAGAGCTGGTGCAGAAGCGTCTCCCTCTCCTCGGTAAGGGCGGAGAGCGACTTATCAATATCGATGGGTGCCATCGAAACCTCCATGCTGATCCGTGTCCACGCGGTGTGACGGAATCTATCCCGGATTCTAACCGGGCGAACCAGGACAACGAACTATCTGCCCCGCGGATGACTCACGATCACAACCTCTCTGAGGTGCTCTGGGCTGACGCGTGTGTAGACCTGTGTCGTCGAGATGCTTGTATGCCCGAGCATCTCCTGGACCGTTCTCAGGTCGGCGCCACCCTCGACCATATGTGTCGCACACGAGTGCCTCAACACGTGAGGAGAGAGGAGGCCCGTGTCGATCCCTGCAACGATGGCGGCCTTTCGGACCACGCGCCAGAGTGTCTGCCTCGACATTCGATTACCTCGCACCGTGAGAAACAGAGCGCCCGAATCGGCCCCGTCGCGACGGATAACAAGTCGATCCTCCAACCAGACCCCAATGGCTTCCAGGGCGTACGAACCGATGGGAACCAATCGTTGTTTGTTGCCCTTCCCTGTGACCAGTGCCGTTGCGGTCTCGAAGTCAACATCGTGGAGGTCAAGATTCACCAGCTCGGTGACTCTACATCCCGTGGCGTACAGAACCTCGAGGATGGCGTGATCCCTCCTCCCGAGAGGAACGTTGAGATCAGGGCTGTCGATGAGTCTGAAGACCTGGTCGACGGTCAACGCCTTGGGGATCGAGGCAGCGCGTCGTGGACTGTCGATGGCAGCCGTTGGATCCTGTGTTGCATAACCCTCTGTGATCAGGAAACGATGGAAGGTTCTGATCGCAGCGAATTTGCGGGCGATCGAAGCGTTGCTGAGACCATCGTGGCGCATCACATCAAGATGGACGTAAACCGCCTCGCCTGCCTCGATGCCCGGATTGGATTCGACCGTGCCGCCGTACTGAAGGAGATCACGGCGATACGCCGAAGCGGTGTTCGGCGACAGACCCCGCTCGGACCGGATCGACTCCAGAAACTCGGCTGCGTGTTCAGGAAGAGGCACGGAGTTGCTCTGTCATGAGGAGACCGGCGACCGTCTTTGCATCTGCGATGTCTCCGTTCATTACCAGGTCCAGCGCGTCACCGAATGGCATTCTGAGAACCTCAGCATCGATTTCTTCAGGCCCTATCGGATGCCGAGTTCCCACGTCCATGTCAGAAGCGAGGAAGATGCTTATGCGCTCGTCGCTGAACCCAACAGCTGTCCACAGGTCGGTGAGGTGTATCAAGCCTTCGGCGATGTAGCCGGTCTCTTCGGCAAGCTCCCTTCGCGCCGCGGCCTCGATTGACTCTCCGACCAGATCGAGCTTGCCGGCAGGTATCTCAAGGAGGCGTTGACCTGCAGCTGCGCGGTATTGCCGGATGAGGATCACGTCGTCAGAGATCATGGGTACCACGGCAACAGCACCGGGATGTTCGATGACGATCCTCTTGAAGGTCGAGCCGTCCGGCGCCGCGATGGATCGTTTGGTGACTTCGAGGAACCCGAGGTCGAGGAGCAGTTCCCGGTTCGTATCTGTGAACGGGCGGTTCCGTGTCACCGCTGCTGCTCTGCCACCGCCGGCTCGTTGACCACCTCGCCGGCCCGCTCATGATGGGCCCGTGCAGCGGCAACCAGTCCGTCGAACAACGGGTGCGGATGATTCGGGCGGGACTTGAGCTCAGGGTGGGCTTGCGTCGCGATGAAGTACGGATGATCTGGTAGTTCAATGAATTCCACGAGTCGGCCGTCTGGCGACATTCCGGAGAGAACAAGACCAGCATCCTGAAGCTGTCGGCGGTACTGGTTGTTCACTTCCCACCGGTGCCTGTGGCGCTCGTAGACGACTTCCTCGCCATACAGGCGGCGGGCGATCGTGTTTTCAGCGAGTTTCGCCGGATAGATACCGAGGCGCATCGTGCCGCCCTTGTCAGATACGTCCTTCTGGGTCTCCATCAGATCGATGACGGGGTCAGGACTCATCGGGTCGAACTCAGACGAATGGGCGTTGGAGAGACCGACCACGTTGCGCGAGTATTCGATGACTGCGCACTGGAGCCCGAGGCAGAGACCGAGGAAAGGTACGCGGTTCTCTCTCGCGTACTGAATTGATCGAATCTTGCCCTCGACGCCACGGATACCGAAGCCGCCTGGCACGAGAATCCCGTCGAGACCCTCCAAATACGATTCGACGAGCATTCCGTCGACGTCATCGGCAGGTATCCATCGAATCTCGACCTTGACGTCAGAAGTGCGCCCGGAATGTCGCAGCGCCTCAACAACGGAGAGATACGCGTCCGGGAGGTCGATGTATTTGCCGACGAGTCCGATTGTGACCGTGCCTGACGGATTCTCCATGGCTTCAACCATGGACTCCCACTCATCGAGGTGCGGCTCCGGAGCCTCGAGATCGAGTACTCGGAGTACCACGTCGTCGAGGCCTGCCTGATGGAGAGCGATTGGCACTCCATAGATGTTCGGCACGTCAACCAAATTGATGACTGCATCGCTGGCAACGTCGCAGAAGAGGCTGATCTTGCGTCTCGCTGCATCGTCGACGGGTCGGTCGGAGCGCACGACGATGACCTCTGGTTGAATCCCTTTTCCACGCAGCTCGGCAACCGAGTGCTGCGTCGGTTTCGTCTTCAACTCCTCTGAGGTTGCCAGGTAGGGGACGAGCGTCACGTGGATGTAACAGGTGTTATCCATGCCGACATCCTTGCGTACCTGACGGATCGCCTCGAGGTATGGGAGACTCTCGATGTCGCCAACGGTTCCGCCGACTTCCGTGATGACAACGTCCACGTCGTCGCGCTGTCCGAGTTTGCGAATACGTCCCTTGATCTCGTTCGTGATGTGCGGGATCACCTGCACGGTGGCTCCGAGGTAGTCGCCACGGCGCTCCTTGCGGATCACGGTCTGATAGATCGATCCGGTGGTTACGTTGGAGTCCTGGCTGAGGCTCTCGTCCACGAAGCGTTCATAGTGGCCGAGGTCGAGGTCTGTCTCTCCTCCATCGTCTGTCACAAAGACTTCGCCGTGCTCGAAGGGGTTCATGGTTCCTGGATCAACATTTATGTACGGATCCAGCTTTTGGAGCACCACGCGCAAACCCCGTGCCTTGAGCAGCCGGCCAAGGGATGCCGCGGTGATACCTTTGCCGAGGCTTGATGTCACCCCGCCCGTTACGAATACGTGTTTTGTCACGTATCTCCTCCGCCTCGGAAGGTCGGATGATAGCCGGAACGAAAGCCAGAAGCCAGAATCGGAAATCTGGCCAAACAGGACTTATTCACGGCCGTGTGCAATGGTGAGGAGTTCTTCGGCATGCCGCCTTCCCTTCTCTGATGAAGAGAGACCCGCGAGCATGCGAGCCAGTTCCTCGGTGCGATCGTCCTCCGTGACCTCTTCGATCATCGTGGTGGCACCATCCCTGCGCACAACGAAATGTTTTGAGGCGAACGCTGCAACTTGCGGCAGATGTGTTACACAGATGACCTGTCTGGTCTCAGACAATGCTGAGAGCTTCCGACCCATCGAGAGTGCGGTTTCGCCACCCACTCCCGCATCGATCTCGTCAAAGGCAACTATGTCGGTGTCAACGCCACCGGATGCAAGGGTGAGCGCAAGGACGAGTCTGCTGAGTTCGCCACCAGACGCGATCGCGGAGATCGGGCCAGGAGTTAGAACTTCGTCAGACGCAAAAAGGATGGTCGCCGTGTCAGCCCCGGAGGCCGTTGGCTGGGAGGGAGCTATCGAGATTTCCACGAAAGGTGCGCTGAAGCCAAGATCGGTGAGATGGGCGCAGGCAGCCACGGCAATTCGTATACCGGCGGTTGTACGGGAGACGCGAAGGGATGCACCGGTCTCTTCAAGTATCGAGGTGGCCTCAGCGAGACGCTCAGCGATGTCGTCAGCCGAAGAGAGAAGCGCCTCGAGTTCGGCCTCGCGCTCCGCTGCCTCCTTGCCGAACGTCAGGACCGATTCCAGGGATTCCCCATACTTCCGCTTCAGAGACGCGAGTAACGCGACTCGTTGCTCTGTCTCGTTGAGATGCGACGGGTCGACGTCAAGATCCGATGCGTACCGCACGACTTCGGCAACAACATCCGAGAGCCGAGTTATTGAGCCTGTAACCTCGCTGGCGAGTTGCTCCAACTCCGGGTCCAAGCGAGCAGCCCCTTCGATCGCCCTGCCTGCCTCAGTGAGACTCGCCGCGGCACCTTCGTCTCCGAGTTGCGTCAGCACCACGTCGATCGAAGACGCGAGTTCCTGGGCGTTACGGAGCTTGCTCGCACGGTTGCGGAGCTCCACATCGTCTCCCAGGGCGAAACCGGCGTCCGCTATCTCCCCAACCTGGAATCGCACGGTTTCAAGTTCTCTGGCAATGTGTCTCGGATCGGAGCCGAGCAGTTCAGCCTCAGCGTTCACGAGCGTAAATGCCTGCCAAGCAGCGGAGTATGCGTCAAGCGCGTCGATCTCGTCCGACGTCAGCGACGCATCAACGAGTCGTCTGACGCCTGAAGACGAAGTGATTGTGTGCTGGTCGTGCTGACCGACAATCGACACCTTCGAACCGATGGTCTCGCCGAGGGCGGACGCTGTGGTGATCGATCCGTCAAGGTATGCCTTGGATCGTCCCTCACTGACGACGCGGCGTGCGACATGTTCGGAAGGGCCAACGAACAACGCTGAGACATCGGCTACTTCACCGTGCGGTCCGATCAAACTCTTACTCGCCGACTCACCCGATAGGAGTCGAAGTCCGCCGCGCATCACCGTCTTGCCCGCACCGGTCTCGCCAGTGATGACGGTGAGACCCACTGCAGGAGAGATGGTTGCCTCAGGTATGAGTCCGAGATTCGTTACCTGAAGCTCCTCAAGCATGGTCGAGGCCGAAGTGTTCCCGAACAGCGTGGGGGAAGGGGTGCCTGTCGAGCGTCAGGAACTGCACCGTCGTGTCTGCTCGCTGAACTCTGATCGGTTCGTCCGGCTCCACCGTGCACAACTCGCGTCCGTCAACATTGATCCTTGCTGGTCGGCCTCCAACGACCGAGAAAGTCACAACGGCGTCTGGTGCAAGCACGATTGCCCTGGTGAGCAGGCTGTGGGGTGCGACTGGGGTCATGATGATTGCATCGAGGCTCGGATCGACGATCGGGCCGCCTGCGGAGAGGGAGTACGCGGTCGAACCGAGCGGTGTGGAAACGATCATTCCATCCGTTCGGTACCTCGCCAGGGGCCGGTCGTTGATTGTGACGGCGACCTCGATGATCCGCTGGCTGACCACCTTTTCGACAACTATGTCGTTGATCGCGACCGCGGCGTGACCGGGCGTCGAGACTGACAGCACGCTGTGGCGCCTGATCGTGAAACGGTCGTTGCCAATGGCATCGGCGAGATCTTCTATCTCTGCCTCAGCGACGTCCGCGAGGTATCCAACGCGACCGACGTTGATTCCACACACGGGTATGCCCTGATTGAGGGCGAGGGCCGCAGCCGCGAGGACGGTGCCATCGCCACCGATAGCCACGATGGCTTCGACGTCGTCGCTATCGATAGCCACGCCGTTGCTTGCGAGCAGGGTGCTGAACCGGTCAGCAACTTCGTTCGCATTCGGCTTGTCGTCTCGCACCACGAGCTTGACTCGGTTCACCGTGAATTCCCATCGAACATGGACTCGATCGTATCTGCAGTGACGGTACCGTCACCACGGCCGAAGGTCGCCACGTATTCCACGTTGCCGGTTGCGCCAGTGATGGGCGACTCGATGATCCCCACGCATCCAAGTTCGAGATTGTCGAAGGTCTCCAGGACCTTCACAATGACATCCTTTCGAACCGCAGGATCGCGGACGATTCCGCCCTTACCTACCCGATCACGACCCGCCTCGAACTGAGGCTTGATGAGCAGCACCCATCGACCGTCTGCGGTGCCCACGGCACCGAGTTGCGTACTCACCGTCCGCAGCGAGATGAATGACAAGTCAGAAACGACAATGTCGAACGCAGGTCCATAGGCGCCGGGATCCGTTGTCCGGAAGTTCGTACGTTCGATCACATCAACGCGCTCGTCATTTCGTATCCGCCAGTGCATCTGTCCATATCCAACATCAACGGCAGTCACAGACGCCGCGTTCCGCTGAAGGAGGCAGTCGGTGAATCCACCGGTGGAAGCACCAACGTCGATTGCACGGAGTCCGGCAACGTCGAGGTCGAACGCATCGAGGGCAGCGTTCAGCTTCCGTCCTGCCCTGCTCACAAAGCGCTCTGGACTTGACTCGAGGTGGAGGGCCTCGTCAGGGGCGACCATTGTCGCTGGCTTTGGAGCGGTGTTCGTACCGACGCGAACGAGACCAGCCTCAATGGCTCGCTTCGCCTCTGTACGGCTCTCCACGAGCCCTCTGCGAACCAGCTCGGCGTCGAGGCGTCTTCGTGTCAGGAGTCTTGCCCCGCTGTTTCCGTACTCGGTGTGCCCGTCTGATCGAGCTCCCGTTGCAGGCCTGCGGCCAGACCCTCTGCTATGTCTGGAGCGTCAGCCGGGTCGGCATCGACGAGCGCCTCAAGGGCGGGGCGATCGTCGGCGATGGGATCCTCTGGTGTTCCTTCGGTCATGGTCGCATTATCCCTCATTCGGCTCGGCTCCGACGGCTTCTGTCAACACGCCTTCGAGACCGACGATCGATGCGATCACGTGGTCAGGAGTAAGCGCCGGTGGAATATTCTCTGGCTGTGATGTCACGCCTGTGAGGGCAAGCACTGATCGCCACCCGGCTGCCCGGGCGAACGCTATGTCCGTCTCCGGCCTGTCGCCGACCATCCACACTCGATCAGACTCCAGCATCCGATCGATCAGACGGACCATGGGGTCGTGTGGCTTCCCGCAGACGACAGGGTCCGCATCGGACGCGGCTGCAATCGCCGCGACCACGGTTCCTGCGCCTGGAACGAGTCCATCAGGTGTCGGGAGCGTTGCATCAGTATTGGTTGCGACGAAGATTGCTCCATCTCGGATGGCGGCGGACGCCTTCGTGATCGTTCCATGTGTCAGCGCCGTGTCGAGTCCGACGACGACTGCCTCGACTGATTGAGAATCGATGACTGAGATGCCTGCTCCGCTCACGGTGTCGCTGAGTTGGGATGAGCCGACCACGAGCGCTGTGGCGACTCCTTCATCCAGCAGATACTCGGCAGCAGCCATTCCCGAAGTGACGACTGTTCCAGGGTCAATGGAGAGCCCTGTTCTGGACGCGATGACTTCTGAGATGGAGCGAGCCGTCTTCGTCGAGTTGTTGGTAGCGAACAAGACCTGCCACCCGCCTCGAATCAGATTGCTGATTGTCGCGGCAGCTCCGGGGATCGGCGTCGAACCCAGATATACGACGCCGTCGAGGTCAAGGACCACGCTCCCCCGTGGGGCTTCAGTGGATTCCATTGGCACTAGTCGGTGGAAGATATGCGATCAGAGAACGATCTCAGAACGGTCGCGAGAAAGCGAGTGGTCATACGAACAGATTCTTCTGAGACGCGCTCGTCGACTCCGTGAAACATCTCGAGCATCTCTGGGAATGTGACGGATTCGTCGAAGAGACCAACTCCGTACGCAGGAATTCCCTTCGCCCTGAAGAACCTGGCGTCGGTCGTGACCGGCGTGAGCGTTGGCGCAAGTCGTCGTGTTCCCAGGTGTTCCTCTGCGGCGTCCGCAATCGCCTCCCACAGGGGACCCCCAGGCAGCGATGCGTTCGCCTCCATGTCGAGAGCAGGGGTGAAGTCGATGCGATCGAAGAGGTCTGGTCCAAGGACCTTGCGGAGATGGTCCTGGAGATCGTCCGAATCCTGGCCTGGTAGCAGCCTGACATCGATGTCTCCATGGGCAGCATCAGGGACCATGTTCACCTTTGTTCCTCCGGTCAGTACGTTCGGGGAGAGGGTCATGTGCGTGCATGCGTGTATCCAGCGGGCGAGCGCGAGATCGCTCTCTGCGATTGTCTCGATGGCGGCGTCCACATTGTCAGCGTCCACGAGCATCGCTGCGAGATCGGTATCGAGTCCGAGGTGCGGAACGAAGTCAGCCCACACCTCCGTAATGCTCACCGGTTGGTCGGCGCTTGCAATGCGGGTAAACGCCTCGGCAATGGTGAGCACTGCGTTTGAGCGACCGTATGGCTGGCTTCCGTGCCCTGCGATTCCAACGGCACTGGCCGACCTCCATACCGGACCCTTCTCAGCAGTCGTCACGGGCAGAGCCCGACTTTCCTGACTCCCGATGGTTGGCCCTGCGACCTCGGTAAGGACGTAATCACACGCGACGAGGTCCCAGTGTTCTTCGACGAGGTGTCGCGCTCCATGCGTACCGCCCGCCTCTTCATCAGCTACGCAGGCAAGGATGATGTCACCCTCAGGCTGTGGGAGCAGCCCATCCCTGAACCATCGGAAGACAACAACCATGGCAGCAGTGACATTCAGCATGTCAACAGCGCCTCTCCCCCACACGAATCCTTCTGATCGTTCGCCAGAGAAGGGACCGAACGACCAATCCTCAGCCTGCGCGGGAACGACATCGAGGTGGGGAATCAACAGGACGGTCGGAGCAGAGCGGTTCTTACCCTCGATTCTGTATACGACTGACGCCCTGCCTGGGAGCGGCTCGACGACGATTCCCTCATCACCGAGATACTCCTGGACTGTTTTGACGGACCTTGATTCATGTCCAGACTCCGGTTCGCCCGTGTTTACACAGGCGTTGGTGATCATCGCGATCAACAGATCGATGGCCTCGTCACCAGAGAGAGCGTCAGCTTTGGTCATCACTGTGCGGATCCGCCGAGTGCATGATGATCGACCGTGCAGCGAATCCATGCGATTCGAAGAAGTTCTTGGCGGCGCGTTGACCGGGACCAACGGGAGCATCAAAGTGGCGGATGCCGTTGTCTCTCATAAGGTCCATGGCTGTTGCGAGCATGGTGTGCCCAACTCCTACGCCACGGGCCTCTGGCTCGGTGTAGATGAGCCGCATCCTGCCGATCATCGAGCCGTGCGCACGCTCAAGCATCGACTCGATCGTCACCCAGAGAAATCCGACCGCCGCATCGTCTATCTCTCCGACGAGAACGTAAGAGTCAGCCGTTTCGATCGCTCGGAACAACGATAGGTCGAAGCGTTTGTCGAGTCCATCCGTGAGCGCCCAGATCGGCTTGCGGACGGTCTGCTCCTGCTCCATCTCGCGGTATAGAGATACGAGTCTGAAGACATCACCATTGACCGCTGGACGGGCAGAAACGAGCATGGCACGAGCGTAGCGATGGCATGGGTCTACGGAAAGGCGCGGCCTGGAACGCTGGCCTAGGAGCGGCTTCGATTGAATCGGTCGACAATCCCCCACCGCGTAATCAATCCGATGGCTTCCAGAGCAATCGTCGCATCCATCTTGGATTCCCCGTCGACGCGATCCTTGAATGTAATTGGAACTTCGACGATTTCGAGTCCTGCACGCTCAGTTCTCCACGCCATCTCCACCTGAAATCCGTAGCCAGAAGCCTGGCACGTCGCGGGATCGATCTTGCGAAGTGTTGTGTCCCTGAATGCTCTGAAGCCTGCTGTTGCATCGCGCACCGACAGGCCGAGCAGAACGGATGCATAGGCATTGCCTCCACGTGAGAGAGCCCTTCGGTGCCACGGCCACCCCTCGGTGTCTCCACCTGGCACGTACCGGGAACCGATTGCCAGATCTGCACCGGCCTCAACGGCCCCAATGAGGCGAGGTAGATCCTCCGGATCATGTGAGAAGTCGGCATCCATCTCGCAGAGGATGTCATAGCCAAGCGCCAGCCCCTTATCGAACCCGGCGATATAGGCAGGTCCGAGTCCGTTCTTCTCAGCCCTGTGCAGGACGAGGATGCCGCTATCCGGTCCGCTGAGTGCGTCAGCAATGTCACCCGTGCCGTCGGGTGACCCGTCATCGACGATCAGGAGGTCATATCCGAGCGAGCGTACCGATTGAGCTATCCGTTCAATGTTCTCGGATTCGTTGTACGTCGGGACGATGACGAGCGTGCGCATATCGAAGTGTTCCATATTCACACTGTCGGCGGATGTCTTGTTCATCTTGAGCGTCGATTACTCAAAGTGCTTCCCGCGGGTAGAGCGAGGCGATCAACTTGCGCAGTCGAGGCAGACTTTCTTGCGCTTTCCGGCGAGCTGGTTGCGACGTTTTACGAGGAAACACACGGTGCACACGAACTCGTCAGATGCAGCTTCGTCGACCTCGCCCGCTTCCATGGCGATCTCAGCACGGCGAATCGCACGCATCTCGGCAGCGTCATCGATGACGATTGCCTCGTTCGTCTCGTCCTCGGTGAGCATTTCGAGTTCTTCAGCTTCGAGCTCGTCGAGCGCCTCTGTTGGCTCTTCCTTGCTGTTCTTCGAAGTATCGCCATCATCCGAGCCGTCAGGGTTTTCAGATTCAGACTCTTCGAGTTCTTCGGTAGCTTCCGTGCTCATATGCCTCTCGGTTCTCTTTCTGGGCGCGGAGCATACCGATATCGCGTCACACTGCAACGACTTTCTGAGGAGGACGATTCTCTCTAGATCACGAAGTCGATGGCATCAGGGATGACGTCGATTTCGACGCCGCCCTTTCCAAGGATTTCGCCGTCTGCCTCGACGGGCCATGTCGAGGGCGCATCGATGCGGATTGTCGCTCCTGAGTATCGCTGGACGCCCTTGTGCGTGAGGTGTGTTCCCATGAGAACCCTTGGCATGATGGAGAAGGCTTGCTTCCTCGGGCCCCGGAAGATCTGGACGTCCATCCGTCCATCTCCGAGGACGGACCGGGGAGCGATGTTCAGACCGCCGCCGAAGAACTGACCATTCGCGACCACGACATTGAGCGCACTGCCTTCGAATGTGTGATGGTCCACCGCAACTGTGACGGACCCGCTGCGAAATCGCCACAAGGCCATCCAGAACGCTGCGGTATATCGTGGAGAACCTGTCCAACGCGGCAGTGTGTCAGCCTTTGCGGCCGATGCAGCGGCGACTCCCACATTCAGCGCATTGAGAAAGTATCGGTCGCCGAAACTTCCGTGCACCAGCCCAACATCGACGGAGTAGAGATCTCTCTCCGTCGCCGCGATGCGGGCGAGGCCCTCGTGTACTCCCCGCTTGTGGCCGAATGTTCGCACGAAGTCGCTGCCGGATCCCACAGGTACGACCGCAAGTGTGAACTTCCTGTCAGAAGTTGCCGACATCATCGCATTGACGACGAGGTGCGACGTGCCGTCACCACCCACAGAGACAAAGCGCGTGATGCCACGTGCAATCGCGTCCGTTACGAGTTCCGCCACATGTTCGGGCGATTGAGACTCTTCGAAAGTACTGTCGATGTCGAGTTCATCCGAAACCGCGAGGACCTCGGCGAACGGCGACGATGAGCGACCAGCGACGGGGTTAACAACGCCGAACCAGGTCACCGCACAGCTCCGGCTTCCACGATGCCCCTATCGATCTGACTTATGGCCACCGCCGCAACGTCCCTGAATGCGGGGAATGCGTCCCTAACTTGGCGAAGAAGATCAAGGAGCTGACGAGTTGACCGCACGAAGTCGCCGGCTCTGAGGTCGTCCTTATCAAAGATGTCAGTCAGGTCCATGCCGGATGCCCATGCGTGGATTGAATCTACAAGCCCAACATCCGGAAATCTGGTTTCCACCAGTTCAGCGCCTCGTTCGTGTTCAGATATCGTCGCAGCGAGGTCCGCCACCGCCGCAATAGCCGCTTCAGCGAAGCCAGCGTGTGGTGTGTCCGAGATGTCCCCTCCCCTGGCCCGGTACGTGAATATGGACGCGAGCGCTGCGAACTCGGGTGCGTCGAGTCCATCAAAGACGCCGGTCCTGAGCGATTCTGCCAGCAGGAGATCCAGCTCGTTGTATAGCCGCCTCAGGGACTTCCCTCGATCGGTAAGCGACCAGTTGCTCGTATATCCAGTGGCGTCGAGCACATTCATCAACTTGTCGAATTCGACACCGACATCGTTCGTCCTTGACCGTTCGATGCGCCGCTCAAGTCTCCTGATGTCACGCTCTGCTCTTCGGGCGCGCTCTGCCCATCCAAGGTGAGTCTCGAGATCGGGACACCCGAGAACACCGTCGGCATCCGTTGTTGGGTACAGCAGGACAGGATCTTCGACGGGCACGAATGTGTCTAGCATCGTCCCTACTTCGCTCCGATAGTCAGGATTCTGTGACCGAACCGGATTCGGAAGTGAGATCGCGCCGAGTATCTGAACACTCGTTGGAAGGTCACGCGTTCGGATCGTCACCCTCCTGCCAGACAGATCAGTCAGGCTGAGCTTCGGATGACCGCCACCCCATGAGCGGCTGAGGAGCACCAACGTTTTGTCTGCCAACTCGAGGACAGTCCCTGGTTGGAGCAGTTGTGTGTCCGCTTTGCGTGCGACAGCGTGGGATCCGGAGTCAGCGATATCCCAGATATCACCCCTGTCACAATCCGCTGCGCTTCGGAATGTATCCAGATCGTCTCTCCGGTCATCGAGGTTCTCCTGCAACTGCTCGGTGCGCTGATCCATCGAGAAATTGGCGAACGATGCTTCAAGCAGCTCATGAGCTTTGACCCGGTCGTAGCGTGCGATCAGGTTTACCGCCATGTTGTATGTGGGTGAGAACGACGATCGCAGCGGATTGGCACCCTTTGCAGCGATGCCGGACACCTGATCGAACGGAACGTACTGGCTGTAGAGAACTACCGCAGTGCCCTCAGAGTCGATTCCTCGCCTTCCGGCACGTCCCGTCAGCTGTGTGTAGTCGCTGGCCCCAAGCAGTACGTGGGTCTCTCCATCGAACTTGCTCAACGAGTCGAGAACCACAGTGCGAGCCGGCATATTGATCCCGAGCGCAAGCGTCTCGGTTGCAGCAACTACCTTGATGAGGCCATTCAGAAACAGTTTCTCAACGGTCTCCTTGAATGCGGGGATCAGCCCGGCGTGGTGCGCGCCGACACCGCTCTCCAGCACATGGAGCCAGCGTTCGTAGCCGAGAACGGTGAGATCGTCGTTGCTGAGGTGCGCAACGTGATTCTCCGCAATCGACCGGATCTTCCTGCGTTCCTCCGCAGTGGTGAGCGAAAGACCCGCGTTGGCTACCTCCCGTGCTGTCTGGTCACAGCCCTTTCGGGAGAACAAGAAATAGATGCACGGCAGCAGACCCTCTGATTGCAGTTCCTTCACCACCGCAACACGTCGCGGAGTTGAGAACCGTCGATGTCTGCCCTTTGATCCCGTCAACATCTTGCGAATGGCGCCGTTCGGCCTTCCGTTCCTTCCGAACACGGGAGCGATCACGAGTTGCTGTTCCCTGTGTCGGTCACGCCAGAGATACATGGAAGTGAGCGGGACCGGGCGTTCTGTTTCGACAACAAGGGAGCATTGGCCTCTGCGCTCTCTGACCCAGTCCGTGAATTCCTCAGGATTCGCCACTGTTGCAGACAGACACACGAGAGCGATCCGTTTCGGGAGGTGGATGATCACTTCTTCCCACACCGAGCCCCGATGACGGTCGGCGAGGTAGTGGACTTCGTCAAGCACCACCAGTCCGAGTTCATCGAGGGCGCCTGACGCCTCGTAGATCATATTCCTGAGCACTTCGGTGGTCATCACGATGATGGGGGCATCGCCGTTGATGACGTTGTCACCGGTCAGCAGCCCGACCATTTCAGAGCCGTACGCAAGACTGAGGTCGTTGAACTTCTGGTTCGAGAGCGCCTTGATCGGCGTTGTATAGAACGCCCGCAGGCCCTTCGCGATCGTGATCGCGATCGAACCGTCGGCGATCAGGGTCTTGCCAGCACCGGTTGGGGCCGTCACGACGACGGAATCTCCGCTTTCGATATGGACCAGTGCGTCGGTTTGGAACGTGTCAGGTCGGAACGGGAGTTCACTCAGGAACTGCGTCAGGACTGATGTGGTCACAGGGCTACTTCCTGAGTATGAATCGTATGGCGAGGATAGATAGCTCGTACAACAGGTACAAGGGACCGGCAAGGAGCAGGAGCGTCATGGGATCCCCTGACGGCGTGATGACTGCTGCGGCAACAAGGATGATGACCACAGCCCATCGGCGATTCGAGCGAAGCGTCTTTGAGGAGACAACGCCGATCCCAGCAGCGGCGAAGAGAAACACAGGGAATTCGAACGCAATGCCGAAGGCGAGGATGAACCGAGTGGCGAATCTCAGATATGCGTCGATGCCGATGAGCGGCTGAAGTGAGTCGCCACCGAAGTCGAGGAGGAATACGAGTCCTCGCTCGAGTGCGACGTATCCGACGGTTACGCCGAACACGAACAGCAGAGTGAATACACCGGTGAGCGGGTACGCCCATCGTTTCTCGTTCTTGGACAGCGCGGGCGCAACGAATCGCCAGAATTCGTAGAGGATTACAGGTGAGGCGAGGACAATGCCAGCGAAGAGGCTGACTCGCATGATCGCTGAGAAGGCGTCTGTGACCTTGAAGAATGGCAAGGCATCGTTGCCGACAGCGACCTTATAGGGCTCTGTGATGAGGTCAAGCAGTTGGTCGCTGAAGAAGAATGCGATTGTTGTGCCGACCGCTACGGCGATTACCGCCCTGAAGAGCCGCGATCGCAGCTCTTTGAGGTGCGTCCGCATGTCCATTCGTGCATCGGTCACTCCGATGCCTCTTCATCTCCAGGCGAGTTCTCTGAAGGTGTCTCGTCATTCGAAGCCATCTCCGTGGGCGATTCATCTGCGGATGGTGATGCATCGAAGTTCAGGATCGTTCCTGCGGCGTTTGAGAGTTCATCCTTCGTTGCCTGGTACTCGGACTGCATCGTGCGAATCGGAGATGTCGTCTCATCGAACTCGCTGTCAAGGGCGTCGGTGAATGAACGGGTGGCCTCACGGGCCTTGGTCATCAGCTCGCCCGCTTTGCGTGACAGTTCAGGGAGGCGATCCGGCCCGAACACAAGTAGAACCACAATTGCGATGAGTGCGAGTTCTCCGAATCCAACAGATCCCATGGGGGAAAAGTACTACGCAGAAGGTCATACGCGCCGCGTACGACCAAGCGGTCAGCCCTCTGACGCAACCAGTCTCGAGAACCAGTCATCATCGTCGAGGTCGGCGACGAAGCCTTCGATCTCGGATTCGGTGATCAGGGAAGCTGCCAGCGTGATCTCGTAGTTGACACCTGTCGCAAGAAGGATGCCTACGACGCGTCGTGTTGCGGGTCGAATCTGCACGGAGCTACACGAGGGACATGAGAATCGATAGGAGCCAGCATCGCCTGTTCCTGTCAGCTCGAGGGCGATGTCATGGGTTGAAAGTTCTACGTCTCCGCAGCCCTGACATGTCGTTCGGATGGTGGTCATCGTGTCTCCGTCTACCAGCGTCCAGATAGACATCGGCACTTGCTCAACGGAGTAAAGGACTAATCCTCACATAGTCACATGGCGCGTCCGATGGCGGCTTACGTGGTGCGCGTGTACCTCGCGCTGATACGCTCACGCAGTCTGCCCATGGCCTCAACGACCTCGTCACCCTCGATGTTCGACGCAGCCCCGCCGAGTCTGATCAGCAGTCGGGCGGCAACGAGAGGATCTGATACGGACATTGTGATCCGTTGGCCACCGTCGTCGAGATCGATGGCATCAACCGGGTAGTACTCAGATACCCATCGCGAAGCAGGCGACACAGTGAACGACACATGGGCATCCGAGTCCTCGGGGCGGTAGCGCACGATGGTGTTTCGTGTCTCGTCTGCCGGTTCGTAGGTTTCGGCGAGAACTTCCGTTGCACTGATGCGGTCAACACGAAACACGCGCTCTGCTTCCGCTGAACGGCAGTAACCAGCGAGGTACCAGTTTCCGAGGTTGAAGAACAGAGAGGCACCCTCCACATCACGGACGGTGCGGTCATTGGTTGAGATGGCGACATAGGTGATCCGCAGAACGTTGTGCGATTCAATCGCTTCTCGCAATACAGCGAGCGATGCAGGAGCGGGGACGTCGAAGTACACAGACGACTCGGCCTCAGGAACCACGGCCGACGTGAGCTTCTGCACAGCACTCACAAGAGCGGGCGGGGCCTGGTCCGATCCGATGAACGTCATGGCCGCGGCCAACAGCCCGAGCGCCTGTGGAGCGGTGAGCCTGAGGGGTCTGGAGAAATAGTCAGCCGCATCGACGAATACCTCGTCGCCGTACACGTCGACGTCGATGAGATCGCCCGGACCGTATCCAGGCAGACCTGTCATGAACACAAGATGCAAATCCTTGACGAGATCAGCCCTGTCTTTGTAGTCGAACCGAGCTACGAGGTCATCGATTTCGGCGCCTTCGTGTTCAATGATCCACGGCAGCATCGCGAGAATCCGTGAGAGTCGGTCGGCAGTTCGTTGTGAACTCACGGCTGTATCCCGACGAAGGACAGGTACGCGTCAACGACCGACTCTGGTGACTCGATCACGGCCTTGTCGTCGAAACCGAGCATCCACCCTATAAATCCGGCTTCGGATGAAACCGAGAGGTCGACCGTCACCGAATCCTCGTCTCTGGCGACCACTGCACTGACGGACGTCTGATCGATGGCAATCTCTGCGACGTCAGAGTCGAATTTCACTCTCACGATGATGTCATCTGTCTCAGGTGACCGGTTGTAGTCTGGCAACGCGCCCGCTGGATCGAAATCGCTCGGCCGATCGAACATCGAATCTTCGGAGTCGTACTTGATCTGATGCATGCGATCGATGCGGAATGCCTTCACGACTGTTGGGTCACCCGCTTCAGGTGCGAGGAGGTACCAGTGGCCGAATCGGTGTCCGAGCCCGTACGGCTCAACCGTCCGGGGGCGATCCTTGTATGTGAACAGAATCCTCCGGCGCTCAGTGACCGCCTCAAACAGATCGCCCAGAAGCTGGAGATCTTGCCCGAGTTCGGCAGCAACTGCACCGCTCGATCCAGTCGTGGCGCCCCCCAGCTTGAAGATGGCGGCAGCATCCGTTGACTGGCCTCCGAACTTCACGGCCTCGGCAGCGAACAGCAGCGCCGAGCGCTCCTCGTCTGTGAACCCCGGATCCGCAATCGGATACTCCTCGTCGGGTATGACATAACCCTGTTCAACCTCCCAGAGATCGGTGTGGCGCATGGTGATCGGCACTCCGAGGGTCCTCAGAAGGTCCTTGTCCCGCTCAAAGGTTCTTCGGTACGCCTCATCGGATGGCTGGTCGTACCCCTTTACCGTGTATCGGATCTCCTCGGCGGTGACAGGCCTTCCGACGGTCAGCAGGAAAGCCAAGAGGTTGAGGATTCGCTCGATGACCTGCTGCATGGGAGACAGCGTATCGGTGCGCGCGTCGGTGTGGAAGGGTTCCGATTCGCCTCTACAGGCTTTCGATCAGCCGGTCCACGCGTTCGTCGTACGCCTTGAATGGATCCTTGCATAGGACTGTCCGCTGCGCCTGGTCGTTGAGCTTAAGATGCACCCAGTCGACGGTGAAATCTCTGCGTTTCGCCTTTGCTGCTCTGATGAACTCGCCGCGGAGCCGTGCTCGTGTCGTCCCTGGAGGTTTTACCATTGCGGTGTTGATCACGTCGTCGGTGACGATTCGGTCCATGAGTCCGGCCTTCTCCATCTTGTAATACAGCCCACGTTCGCGGTTGACGTCGTGATAGTTGAGGTCAATTAGAGCGAGTCGTGGTGAGGAGAGAGGCAGATCATGTTTGCGGCTGTAACGATCCATCAGGTGGTGTTTGGCTACCCAGTCCACCTCGCGGTGCAGTGTCAGAGGGTCTTTCTCCAGACCGGTCAACAAGTGCTCCCACATCGAGATAGCGCGTTCGATTTCGGGAGAGACACCTGAAACCCTTGCGTACCGCATGACCCTCTCGAGGTACTCCCACTGGATGTCAAGGGCCGAGAGTTCTCTGCCGTTGGCGAGCCGAACCCTGCGTCTGCATGTCGTGTCGTGGCTGATCTCGCGGATAGCTCGTATCGGGTTCTCAAGAGTGAGATCACGGAAAACCACCTCGTCCTCGAGCATCTGGAGGAGCGTGACGGTAGCGCCCACCTTCACATAGGTGACGTATTCAGACATGTTCGAGTCGCCCGCAATCACGTGGAGGCGTCGGTACTTCTCTGCGTCAGCGTGCGGTTCGTCTCGGGTATTGATGATCGGTCGCGACCGCGTCGTTGCCGATGAACTGCTCTCCCAAATGTGCTCGGATCGCTGCGCAAGCGAGTACACAGTCCCCCTCGCGGTGTTCAGCAGCTTCCCTGCGCCGGCCCAGATCTGGCGCGTGACGAGATACGGGATCAGCGTATCGATGGTCTTCTGGAAGTCGGCGTGTCGCCTGATGAGGTAGTTCTCGTGGCACCCGTACGAATTGCCTGCTGAATCGGTGTTGTTGCGGTAGAGGTAGATATCGCCTCTGATGCCCTCTTCAGCAAGGCGTATCTCGGCGGATTCGACAAGCCCCTCAAGAATTCGTTCACCGGCCTTGTCGTGCGCAACAACGTCAAATAGGCTGTCACATTCCGGCGTTGCGTATTCGGGGTGACTGCCCACATCGAGATAGAGACGAGACCCATTTTCGAGGAATACGTTCGAGGAGCGACCCCACGAAACGACTCGGCGAAACAGATACCGCGCAACTTCGTCTGGCGAGAGACGCCGCTGGCCTCTGAGCACACAGGTCACCCCGTACTCGTTCTCAAGGCCGAAAATTCGTCTCTGCATCGACCCAGCGTACCCCACGAATCCGGATTCGACCGCGCGACCCAGCCTAAGCGTCCTACCTAGGCGTCCTACCTAGGCGGATCTCGCCGTTGTGATCTCTTCGACGCTGAGGCGGCGGAATACCCTTCGCTCCGCTGAACGATCCAGGAACCCGGTCTCCCAACCGGCCGGCTCGATCTCGCGCTCCTCGACCTGCTCAATGGACGATGCAGCGAGATGCACGGCCCCGTCGAGAGTCAAGGAATCCGTGATGCCCGCACCGACGGCTTCAGCAATAACGTCCTCGCCGGCTCCGAGCACGGCGAACCCGTCAGAATCACGAAGCGTTCCATCGAACAGGATTCGGAACATTTTGTCGCCAGTCCGGTCAGCACCGAGCTCTGCAACGACGATCTCAACCTCGTACGGTTTGATCTCGTGGCTGAAGATCTGGCCGAGGGTCTGGCTGTACGCGTTGGCGAGACTCTTGCCCGTGACATCGGCTCTGGCGTACGAATAGCCCTTGAGATCCGCATACCTGATACCGGCGACCCTGAGCGTCTCAAACTCGTTGAAACGGCCGACGCCTGCAAAAGCGATTCGGTCGTACACCTCACCGATCTTTCGGAGGGATGGCGAAGGGTTCTCCCCCATGAGGAGAGTGCCGGCATCGAACTGGAGGACAACGATCGGTCGACCTCTTCCTACGCCCTTGCGGGCGAAGTCAGCACGATCCTTGACCAGCTGCTCAGGAGGTACATAAAAGGGCGCGGTCATGGCCTGGCCCCCTCGATGTTCTCCGCGATCGCCGCCAGTTCGGCGTCATCGATCTCCTCGACACCCTCTGCCGTCACCGTGATGACGTTGGGATAGATACCTCGCTTGATGTCGGGTCCGCCCGTTGCTGCGTCTTCTTCGGCCGCAGAAACGAGTGCCTCAACCGCTATCGAGAGAGCATCTTCACGTGTCAGGTCTTCCTTCCATTCAGACTTGAGGAATGACTTCGCTTCCGCACCTCCTGAGCCGGTGGCGGCGTAACTGAGTTCGTCGTAGCGGCCGCCAACAACATCAAATGAGAACAGACGTCCTGCGCCCTGATCTTCGTCATATCCGCAGAACAGAGGAATTACCACCAGACCCTGGAACGCGAGAGCCAGATTCCCCCTGATCATCCGCGCGAGATAGTTGGCTTTGCCTTCGAGGCTGAGACGGGCACCCTCGATCTTTTCGTAGTGCTCGAGTTCGGTTTGGAAGAGTTTGATGAGTTCGATCGCCATCCCTGCTGTGCCAGAGATGGCAACCGCCGAGTACTCGTCCGATGCATAGACCTTCCGGACCCGTCGATGGGCGATGATGTTGCCTGCGGTTGCTCGCCTGTCTCCTGCCATCAATACACCGTCAGACCATTGAAGTGCAAGCACCGTCGTGGCTTCCGGGAGTACGTTCGCGACCGGCGCGTCTAGTTTCCACTCCGGCGCCAGTCCCCGATGCTCGAGAACGGACAGAAAGGACCCGACCTCTATTGCCTCTCCGATGCGGAGCGGCCCGATGCCTGTTGTTGCGGCTGATGGCTTGAGAGTCACTCCCCGCCCTTCTGGACGTAGTTCTTTACGAATTCCTCGGCGTTCTCCTCGAGGACGGTGTCGATCTCATCGAGGAGATCATCGATCTTCTCGGCGACCTCAGACGTTTCACCCGTTTCGGTTGTCTGAGCTTCGTCTTTATGTGACGCGTCTTTTGATCTGGATCTTCGTTCACGTTCAGTCATCTGTGCCTCCAAGGTTGTCGACAAGGGTCGCTGCATCAGGGCTTGTTGCAAGCAGCTCCTCCACGAGGGCACGCGATCCCCGCAGCGGTTCCATCATAGGGACGCGGACGAGGGAGGAACGACCGACATCGAAGATGAGCGAGTCCCAGTTTGCTGCGACCACCTGGTCGGGATATCGGCGGAGGCACTCTCCCCTGAACCAGGCACGTGTAGATTCTGGTGGGTGCGAGGCAGCGTTCTCGATCTCCTCGGGGGTAAATAGTGTTCGCATCCGGCCTCTTGCGACCAATCGGTGGTACAGCCCTCTTTCGGGATCCACATCGTGATACTGGAGTCCGAGGAGGGCGAGCTTCGGATCGGACCACTCCAACCCATCCCGCTCTCTGTACGCCTCGAGAATCGTAAGTTTCGCGGCCCAGTCGAGCCGGTCAGCGACCGCTGCGTGTCCCCGTTCGAAGTCTTCGAGCAGGCCTCTCCACTCTGACAGCGCCTGTTTGTATACGGGCGGCAGGTCGCTTGATCCCAGATAGGACTCGACAAGAGTGAAATAGCGCCACTGCAGTTCAAGCGATGATGTCGGCTCTGCTTCGAACAGGTCGAGCTTCGCTGAGCCTGTGACATCGTGCGAAACAGCTGTGACTGCTTCGACAGGTCGCTCCAGACGTATGGGAGTTCCGAGAGCGTCATCGGCGAGCGCCATCAGCATGAGCGATGTCGAAGCGAGTTTTACATACGTCTGGACCTCTGACATCGTTGCATCGCCGAAGATGACGTGAAGCCTGCGGTATTTCGATGGATCGGCATGTGGTTCGTCGCGGGTATTGATGATCGGGCGCTTCAGCGTTGTCTCGAGTCCAACCTCCTCCTCGAAGAAATCGGCGCGTTGTGTCAGCTGGAAGGGCACAGAGCTGCGTCCATGCTCTGACCCGATCTTGCCGGACCCGGTGAGGATCTGGCGAGACACCATGAACGCGGTCATGTGATGCACGATGTCCCCGAAAAGAACAGAACGCGGGACGAGGTAGTTCTCGTGCGTTCCGTACGAGTTGCCCTTGCCATCGGAGTTGTTCTTGTGGATGAGCATCCGCGACCCATGTGGGAGGATCGCATTCACCTGCTCGGCGGCTCGGTGCACGATGAGCTCGCCTGCCTTTTCATACAGAGTTGCCTCGAGTGGATCTCCGCACTCTGGCGTCGAGAACTCGGGGTGTGCGTGGTCAACGTAGAGTCTTGCCCCGTTGTGAAGGACAGCGTTGACCAGACCGGAGTCGGTCTCGTCGATCGGGATGGATCCGAGCGTGAAGCCTCGCGCATCCGAGCCAGGTGACTCATCGTCATATGACCAGTTCACACGATTGGAGCCTTCTGCGTGCGCGTTGACGAGAGATGCAGACGCCGTCACCGGATTGAAGGCCGCATCGTTCGTGACGGTGATGCCGTACTCGACCTCGGTACCGAGAACACGGGCTTCCTTCATGTCACAGATACTGGCCAGACGCTACAGCCTCAATTGACCGCTGCTCCCCATCGCCCTCTATGAGTGTGCGCACGTAAACGATTCGTTCACCCTTCTTGCCCGAGATCCGCGCCCAGTCGTCAGGATTTGTAGTGTTCGGCAGATCCTCATGCTCCTTGAACTCCTGATGCACCCCGGCAATCAAGTCCTGCGCCTTGAGCCCGGATGTTCCACCGGCGATCTCTCTCTTGATGGCGTCCTTCTTCGCGCGCCTGACGATGTTCTCGATCATGGCGCCTGAGGCAAAGTCCTTGAAGTACAACTCCTCTCGGTCGCCGTTCGCATACGTGACTTCAAGGAACCGGTTCTCGGGGCCCTCGTCGTACATGGCGTCCGCTGCCTTATCGATTGCGTTGCGGATGAAGGCTTCCTTCGTGTCAAAGTCAGCGAGCTCGGAGTCGTCGTAAGGGACGACGTCGGTGAGATAGATGGAGAAGATGCGACGGGCGGCCTCGTGGTTCGGTCGCTCGATCTTGATTTTCACGTCGAGCCTTCCGGGGCGGAGGATTGCCGGATCGATGAGATCTTCGCGGTTGGAAGCGCCGATAACGATCACGTTCTTGAGGGACTCCACTCCGTCCAGCTCGCTGAGCAGCTGCGGAACGATTGTTGATTCGACATCTGAAGAAACTCCTGTCCCTCGCGTGCGAAAGAGCGAATCCATCTCGTCGAAGAACACGATGACCGGTACGCCCTCATCCGACTTCTCTTTGGCACGCTGGAAGATGAGCCTGATCTGACGCTCGGTCTCACCGACGTACTTGTTGAGAAGTTCCGGTCCCTTGATATTCAGGAAATACGACTTGACGTCCTCAGATTCGGTTGTCTCGCTCACCGTCTTGGCAAGAGAATTTGCCACAGCCTTGGCGATCAGGGTCTTCCCACAGCCGGGTGGGCCGTAGAGCAGAACACCCTTGGGCGCCTGCAGGTGGTATGCCTTGAACCGTTCCCTGTGCCGGTACGGCAGTTCGACAGCGTCCTGGATGATCTCGATCTGGGATTCGAGGCCACCGATGTCTTCGTAGGTGATGTCAGGGACCTCTTCGAGAATGAGCTCCTCGACTTCAGGCCGCGCAAGCCTCTCGAGGACGATGCCGGTCTTCGGTTCGAGTCTGACAAGGTCGCCCGCTCTGAGGTACTCCTCGATGACGGGTGCTCCTCGGGTGACAACCCGCTCCTCGTCCCCCTTGCCGAGTACGACGAGCCGCTCGTCATCAAGCAACTCCTTGATCGTGCCGATGTCGCCCGTCTGGTCGAAGTGTCGAACATCCACGATGTTGAAGGCCTCGTTGAGGATTACCTCTTGGCCGCGCTCGAGCTCCTTGATCTCCACCGTGGGTTCCACAGCCACCCTGAGTTTTCGGCCGGATGTGAGGACATCGACCGTGCCGTCCATATTGATTCCGATGACAATGCCAAAAGGATTGGGAGGTGCAGTCAGTTTCTCAACTTCGTCGCGCAGGAGCGCAAGTTGTTCACGCGTCTCGAGCAGGGCGGTTGACAGCTTGTCGTTCTGGCTCGTGGCTTGCGTGAGTTGGTTCCGGATGTCAAGGAGGCGCTCCTCAAGGAGACGCACGCGCCGTGGCGCATCCTGAAGCCTCCGGCGAAGGACGCCGATCTCCTCTTCGAGCATCCGAACCGTCTGCTCGTCAGTCTGCTTCTCGATGTCTGACATCTCGACCTCCTTACCCGGTCGATCTTCGTACGTTCCCTTGAATCGAGTGTAGAACGTGGTTCCGTCAATATCGGAAGTTGTGTGATTAGATTGAGTATCTATGCCACTGCGGTGGCCCCAACACAACTCCGATGAAGGAATCAAGATGAAGGTCTGGATTGATCAGGATCTTTGCACCGGCGATGGACTCTGCGAAGAGATCGCACCGGATGTGTTCGCAATGCTTGACGACGGGCTCGCGTACGTCAAGGAAGGCGACAAGATATATGCCGAGTCGGAGGGCAACCCTGAGGGCGCCAAAGGTCTCGCGACATTCGCTGACGATCAGATGGAGCTCGTGGTCGAATCAGCTGAAGAGTGCCCTGGAGAGTGCATCTACATCGAGCCATAGGCCCGACAACCTGCGAACCCTTGACGAATCGGAAATAGTCCACGAATACAGAACCCGGCTCAGCGAGTCGGGTTCTTCGTGTGGGGACCCTCGACGCGGGACCAGACGTTAGCTAGTGGCACGGAGGCGGTGACGTGCCACGGTGAGAAACCCTGTGTGTCCGACCATGCGGTGTTCTGGACGCACACTCCGGTCGTCGATCGCCCAGGAGCGCATCATAATTTCGAATGTCTCGACGCCTGTGAAGACCCTCGAATCCCGAAGTGCATCGACAACTTGTTGCACCTGGGGAACGTTGGGAACGTAGCAGACGAATCCGCCACCACCTGGAAGTGCGTCGGCGGCAGCAGAGACGACACACCACGGTTCAGGAAGATCGAGCACGACCCGATGGGGCCGAATGGTCTGAAGTACATCTTCGACTTCACCAATGCGAAGATCGACGTTGTCGGGAACGGACCCCATGAACGCCTCAATAAGCTTCCGTGCCCGATTGTGGTGGTCCTCCCTACGTTCGACACTCACTACACGGCCTTGTGGTCCAACGGCCCTTGAGAGAGCAATGGTCAAAGCCCCGGATCCCGTACCAGCCTCGACAACCACGCACCCCGGTGATATGTCAGCCCATGTGATCAACGCGCCAGCATCCTTCGGATACATGACGGCGGCCCCCCGCTTCATCTTGAGCACGTGATCGGCAAGTCGGGGCCGCATCGCTACGAACGCCGCCCCCGTCGTGGTTCGGAATGTTGATCCTTCGCCGAGACCGATGATGTCATCGTGCGGCACAACACCTTTGTTGGATTGGAATGTCGCGCCTTGATCGAGCATGAACAGGAACTCGTGACCCTTGACATCGGTGATGAGACATTGGTCGCCCGATGCGAATGGGTCGCCGGTCTTGGTCATCCCAACGTGGGGAGAAGGGCGGCCATCAGCGTGAGAACCATCATCGCAACGACGACCCAAATCACGATGCGAACCCACTGCTTGTTGCCCACGATCAGCCCTGTCCGTTGGAGGTCAACGGCCCGTCGTAGATCGCCTCGTTGCCCCGATGCACCTTGATGTGAATACCCGATCCGGGCTCGATGGTTCCGCTGTAAATTTTGATTCTTCGTTTCCTGCGTGTCACGACGATGCCCGCTCCCATGAGCCCAAGACCAACGATCGTTTGGCTGACCGGTCGGGTCCGACCCATGGTTGCCAGATTCCAGCCGAACCGGGTGATCGGGTGGAAGCGACGCCACCACAAGCGCCGAGCAACAAAGCGAACGGGAACGTTCACTTCGTGTACACCTCGACGCGAATCTTCGATTGGCGAGACCGCCAGATGGCGAACGCCACGAGGCCGACGACTACGATCCCCGTCACCACTGCAACCGTGACGGCGTTCGACTTCGCATCTTCTTCCACATCGGTGACCACGCCTTCGATTTCTCTGAGTTTGGCCTCAAGGTCGGCCTTCTGGACGGTCATGAGGCGTCTCCATTCTGAGATGGGCTCGGCTGGGGAGCGACGTTCCCAGTTGTGCCGTTCTGGTTCGGGTTCGGGTCGTAGACGCCGCGATCAGGCATGAGCTTCACGAGCAGTGCGATGAAACCGACCAATACGATCGTGCCAACCACATATCCGAGTGCCTCCCAGTAAGCGCCGACAGGCAGTACCTCGATGAATGCACGAAGTCCCGCAACGGAGAGAAGAACCAGCGCAACCGCCCAGAGAGCGCCTGCGCCGATCGAGTAGCCGGCGAAGTGGCCGAGCTTCTTGGCGGGTTCGACGGTCTCCTGCAGCAGGTATTCCTTCGCCAGTTCGACGAATTCCGATATGAGCTTGGGGATGTCCTGTATCTGCGCCATCATTTCCACTTCGACGCTTTCAGGCTAACCCTTCAGTCGTTCCTGCGAATCCACGACGCATCGGCATGTATCGGACTACGATTTCGCACGTGGAGACCGTAGATCCGGTAGGGATCCCGACGCGAGGGGACCAGCTGAGAGCGAAGCGGAACCTCGTGCCGCTTGTCGGCGGTCAGGCCGTGTCGCTCCTCGGCGACTACATCGCGTTCTTCACCCTTCCACTTTTCGTCCTGTCGCTCACAGGTGATGCCTTCGATCTCGGTCTCACGGCTGCTGCAGAGACACTCCCGATGCTCCTCTTCGGCCTCGCCGCTGGTGTCTTTCTTGATCGGAGGCGACGACTCGGTGTAACGCTCGTTGGCGTCGATCTGATCCGAGCTGCCACGTTCCTATTCCTCGCTGTCGGCTCATACGGCGGTTGGATCAACGAGACAGTTGTGTTCGGTGTCGCGTTCGCGGCCGGGTCGATGGCCGTACTGTTTGATTCCGGGCTGCAGGCGTACATGACAAGATCTCTGCTTCCTGAGGACCTTGTCAAGGCGAACACACAGCTCGGTATGGCGAGAACACTTGCGCTAAGCGCCGCGCCGCTGATTGGGGGTGTCATCGTTGCAGTCGCGGGTGGTTTCTCTCTCGCCTTCGGCCTCAACGCAGCCACATTCGCCGTATCCGCCGCCCTGCTCAGTTTTGTTCGGCCGATCAAGAGGGTGCCAGAGAACGAACCAGAGCCGTTTTTCACTGCGCTCGCATCGGGAGTATCGGTGCTCTTCAGCGACAAGCGGCTGAAGTGGGGAACGCTCGGTGGCACCGTCACGAATCTCGTGTTCCAACCGCTTGAGGCTCTGTTGGTCCTCTTTGTCGCCAGTGAGGTGTTGGGTCTCGACATCTCCGATGGCACGGCCATTACGGAAGGCGGACGTGAAATAGCCATCTTCTTCGCTGCCCAAGCAGCGATCGGGTCCGTCGGTGTTGCGTTTGCTGGCCGCGTTGCCAGAAGGGTTGCCCTCGGAACGATGTACATCATCGGACTGGCTTTGCTCGGGACGGGTTTCCTTGCTGTGGCGTTGATCGGGAACTGGTTTGCGATCATTCCTGCTGGGATGGCGATTACGGGTGTCACGTGGGTCAACGTCGCGCTTGTGACGATGCGCCAGCAACTCGCACCACCCGAGCAGATGGCAAGGGTCATCGCCGCATCCAGAACGTTCGCTTGGGCTGGTCTCCCCGTCGGGGCCGCGGTAGGCGGAATGCTTGCGGCAATCTACGGCGTTGTGCCCGTCTACATCGTTGGAGCGTCAGGCGTGGTGGTCGTCGCGATTCTCCTGATGCGAACGGCACTTTACCGTGATCCCGTCATGGCGAATCAGTAGCCGCCGGAGAGCTGACGCGGAATCTGTGTTCTAGAACCGACGGCTCTTGAACTTGCGTTTCTTTTTGGCTCCCCTGCGAGAATTGAGTAACCAGCCCAGCGCGAATCCGAAGATGGTTGCAACAATGATCCAGAACACGATCTGGCTGGCCACATAGGTCACGACGTTCCCTCCAGGGCTGTGAATTCGATCCGACGGTTACGTGCACGACCTTCTGCCGTGTCGTTCGTCTCGGCCGGTTGGTCCTCACCGTAGCCGACGACCTCGAAACGGTCCTTTGATTCGCCACCAGCAACCAGATAGTCGAGAACTGCGCCTGCCCTGTCGTTCGACAATTGCAGGTTCTCCTCGGACGAACCACGTGAATCGGTGTGTCCAGCGATCTCAATCCGTACCTCAGGGGCCTGTGTGAGTGCAGCGAGGATCTCGTCGAGCAGTGTGATCCCCTTGGGCGTGAGGGAGAAACTCTTGACTTCGAATTCTACGACTTTGCCCTCGATGACTTCGTCGAGGTTGAACTGGAGCTCTTCAATCTCCTCTACGGTCGGGCCAACCTCGATGACGCGGATCGCTGGTATCACATCGAATCCGAGCTGGTCGCCGACCTCGACGACCCTTGCATTCAGTTCGTTTCGGGCGTCCTTACCGAGAATGTCGCCGCTGACGATGAGCAGCTCCCCATTGGGGTCAATAGTCATCGTGCCCTCGTCCAATGAAGGTTGCAAGCTCAGGAGCAGCCCTAGGGATGCACCGAGCCATCCAGATCCCTCATCGAGTCCTTCAAGCACGGTCAGCGCCTCAATATCCACGTTTCGGAAGGCAGGAGAGAGGGTTTCGATGACGAATGTCTGCCTGTCTGACGACGAAACGTTGCCTTCGAGAGATACGGTGCTGCCCTTCCATGTGACTCTGAGGGCATCGCCTGTGACGGCGATCTCATCAAGCTCACCAGAGAACACCGGCCACAGCTTGCCCTCAACGCCGTGAACGCCCTGAAGTGCACTCACCGTCGCGAATGCGGCCTCCTCTGTCTGTTCTGTGGAGATCGAACCAGACAAATGCACGGTTGCTCCCTCGGCCAAGACCACGACTTCGTCGAAACCGGCGGCTTGGAGCGTTGCTTCGGAGCGAGCTTGGAGGTCTGCCTCAATGTTCTTCGTGCCGAAGTTGATTGCCGCGACAACGATCGCAAGGAATACAACGAGCGAAATCAGAAAGAAGCTCGTGCCGGAAGCGATTGAATCGTCCGCTGTGTCTTCTTCGTATGAGGGTGGGCGGGAACTTGCGCTCGTGTACCGAGCAACATCTCCAATGCCTCTCCCTTTCTTCCTCGCCATGGGTCATCTCCGTCGTCAAGACAATGCTACCGACGACCGCCGGTACTGTCCTCGACATCGGTACACAAGTCATCGGCACCGGGGGGGGCGACACAAGGAGAATCTGGGCACGAACCCCCTACGAGACGGCTTCTTCGTCCGGTTCGCCTGACGTTGGGTCGAGGACCGCTGCAAGCACGGGAGAGCGCGCAGCGCCATGTTCGATCATGCCGACGACCGTTGCCTGAAGGGCACGAACCTTCTCCACAAGTTCCACATGCTCAGCTTCGAGGGTCGAACGGATGTCCGATGACTCGCGTTGGGCCGCGGCGATGCGGATCGCCGCCTCATGTCTCGCCGCATCGATCGTCTCCTGAGCACGTCTGTCCGCTTCCTCAACGGCACGGCGTCCCCTCTGCGCTGACTCAGCCTCGAGCTGGGTGGATTCTGAACGTGCTCGCTCCTCGATCGAAGATGCTTCTCGCGATGCACTCTCAAGACGTTCCTTGGCCTGTAACAGGATCGCTGCGCTCTCCTCCTGAGCACGGTGCGCTTCCATCTTCGGAACCTCAACCAGCCGAGAAGCTTCGGATCTGGCCTCTGCGATCATCTTCTCGGCTCGGTCCTGCGCTTCATCCAAGAGGTGCTGTTTCGACTCTGCCGCTGCGAGGAAAGCGGCTTCGACGTTGCCTTCTGCCTGCTGTGGCGCCTGGATCTTTCGTTCGAGCGCGTTTGCACGTACACCTTCCTTCCGGAGGGCGGCTTCGAGCTCAGAGACCTGGGTAACGAGCCTTTGTAAGAACGTCGTCACTTCGTCGGAGTCAAAGCCCTTTCGAGCACGCGTGAATTCTCTGTCACGAATCTGATCTGACAGTGACTGCATCGGCACCCCTCGTCGTGGCGGACATCACTTCAGATTCAATCGGCCGTTCGACCCGCAACCTTTAGTGCCGCCCCGCTTTTGTGATGTGTCCGACTTCCCTTGCGGACTGGACTACCGTTTCTTCCGTCATGCAACGTCTGATCATCGCTCTGGGAGAGTCCGACTGCGAGAGCCTTGGGCGAGGGTTCCTCGCCCAACCGGTGAACGCGCTGTCGAGTCTTGCGTTCAGCGTCCTGGGGGTCGTGGTGCTTGTGTCTGTCACCAAGTGGCACGGGCGTGAACGTGCGAATCGAGTTGTCTTCGGGGTCCTGATGGTTGCGACCGGCGTCGGCAGTTTCATGTTCCATGGTCCGCAAGGCCCGGTGAGCCACTTCCTCCATGACGTCACGTTCATCCTTGCCATTGTCAGCCTTGCACTCATGAACCTCGGTGCCGTTCTCGCGTGGAGCGAGCGCCGCGCATTTGTCACCCTCGCGGCCGTAGGTATCGTGGTTTCCACTCTCCTCGTTGTTTGGCCATCGAACACGAATGTCATCGCCGCATTCGCCGTGCTGACCCTCGTCGTTGTGGATGTTGTCCTTCATCGGTCCACGTTCTCACGCACTCGATGGTGGACTGCGTCGATCGTGACGGTGGCGTTGGCAGTCCTGTTCCTGGTGCTCGGACGTACGGGTAGGCCGTTCTGTGACTCGGGGTCTCTCTTCCAGGGCCACGCACTGTGGCACGTTCTCTCCGGGGTTGCCCTGTGGATCTACTTCGAGGCGACGACCCCTGCACGAACCGGGACCGGCGAATGAACGGCGCCGTCACCTACGACGATGTGGTCCTTGCGGCGGCTCGAATCGAA
>PVMK01134220.1_pt1 | contig 40761 bp, 40 predicted proteins | sample 1853481 | NCBI WGS metagenome assembly PVMK01 (sample SAMN08533507, study PRJNA380276) | Marine sediment metagenome, whole genome shotgun sequencing project.
TCGTGCCTGATGATAAAATATGCTGAGATGGAGATTTATTTTTGATAGGGTTTACTAAGGTAAAATTTTGACTTGAACCTGAGATCTTACATATTCTTTATAAAGCGCCAGGTTCTCCTTGAGCAGATCGGTAATCGGCAGGTTATACGGACACTTTTCTTCACATTCTCGACACTCGATACATTCCGTCACGCTTTCCATGGCCTTTGCCAGCCAGGCAGAAACACCTTCAGGGGATAAACGTTTTGCGACCGCCTGAAATATAAGGACAGAGGGAATCTGAACGCCCTGTTCACACGGCATACAGTATTCGCAGCGGTGGCAGAACTTCTTCCCCAAAACCGTCTGAATATTTTTCATCTCTTTTAAATCGGACTTGGATAGCGGTTGCTGATGGCGGTATAACTCAATGATTTCATCCGCTTCCTTTTTTGCACGGATTCCGGGGATTGGAACGACATGCGGGTGTTGCTGTAGAAATCCGAAGCAGAGGCCGGCGCGTTCCAGTAAGCCGCCGCCAAGGGGTTTCATGCCGATGATGCCGACATTATTTTGGCATGCGAAAGGGAAGAGTTCGTTTTGCGGGTCATTTTCAATAAAGTTAAATGGGAATTGGAGGGTATGAAATAAGCCTGTCTTCAATGCTTCCATGGCCGTCTGAATACTGTGAGATGAGATCCCGATAAAACGAATTTTACCCGCATTGCGAGCCTTGGAGAGGGCCTCGTAAGCTCCCTGCGGGGCAAGGATCTGCTGAAGGGCTTCTTCATTGGACACGTTATGAAACTGATAGATGTCGATCCAATCCGTTTTTAATTGCTTAAGAGAAGTATCAATATGGGCGGCGGCGCCATTTGCATCTCTTTGAGTGGTTTTGGTGGCAATAACCACTTTATCTCTGACCGTTTCCAGGGCGGCGCCGATTTTTTCCTCACTGGTGGTATACATGTTGGCCGTATCAAAAAATGTAATTCCCAGATCGAAACAATATTTGACGATGGACACGGCTTCGTTTTTCGGCAACGGAATGATGGGTATACCCCCAAATCCGATTTCAGAAATTTCCAGATCCGTTCCTCCAAGTTTCACAGTATTCAAATTTCCTCCTGAATGAAAGCAAGCTGCCTTGCCAGCTCATGGCGGAAAACATCAGGCCCGCCCTTTTCAGTCGATACATGGCAATATTATGATAATATCCTTGCCAATTACTCTTTAATCACCAGGGTACTTTGACGCTGGCGGTTGACCGTTAATTGAGTCACATCCGGTCGGGAATAATGGCCGGATGGATCGAAATTCTGTCTTTCTTCTCTTACTCGCCGGTGATCAATCGCGGTGGTTAAAAGCACTTCCTGATCAACAACCGGTTCAATTATCCATTCGCCATCCGGGCCTGCCAGGCAAGATCCGCCATTGGCCAAAATTTGCGGGCAATCGTCGATAATCATTTTTAGGTGCGGTGTGTCTGAAGGAAAATCTTTTTTTTCCATAATTCCGGAGACCGAAATGACATAGGAACGTGATTCCTTGGAGATGAATCTGGTAATATCGTGAGTATTTCGAAGGTTGCCGGGCCATATGGCCACATGTAAATCCTCACCTTGCGCATAAAGCGCCGTGCGAACCAGCGGCATCCAATTCTCCCAGCAATTTAAACCGCCGACATTGAACGCTCCCAGCTGATGCACCCGCAATCCAAATCCATCGCCAGTAGCCCAGGTCAATCGCTCTTCATAGGTCGGCATGAGTTTGCGATGCACTGAACCGATTTTGCCCTTCTGATTAACATAGACCAATGAACAATACAGGCTGTGACCGCCACGATCCCCAGCGCGTTCAATGCAGCCCAAAACCACCGCAATCTTGTTGGCTGCAGCGGTCTCACAAAGCGGATCTAAATGACCGGCCTCAATTTGCACTGCCTGATCCATATAATGCGCATGAATCTCTTTTTGAACCGGTGCGTTAAAGCGTGCACCGTCGGTTTGTTCGATCCAGAATGGATAACCGGGTAATAGAGCTTCTCCAAAGGCAACCAACTGGCACCTCTGTTTAGAGGCTTTGGTTACATAATCCAGTATTTTAGCGAGCGTTTGTTGGCGGTCCAGCCAAACCGGCGCGATCTGTGCGATTGCAACATTTAACAATTCAAAATTGTAGCTATTCTCAGTTTGAGCCATGATGATTCCTTTGATTTTTTATTCGACATCCTGCGGGCTGGGGATTTTGGATTCACAGGGCACTTTTGTCTGGCACAGACCGCAGCCGTAACCATCGAAGCCGTAATGGGTTTTTACATAATCCTCTGTAACCGGTCTGAGATGATTGCGGCATTTGATTTTGTCATGGCCGGCTTCGCTGAGCGCTTCAACCGGGCAGCGGGAGATACACTTTCCGCAGATCCCCTTTGTGTAAAAAAGGCAATAGGCGTGATGATCGGTATACGGTCTTTTGGTAGGCGGGATTTTGATATGTGCGATGACAGACCCGGTGCGCATGGCTTTGCCCCGCGGGGTAATGAGCCCGTCGCAGAGGCCGAAAGTGCCAAGCCCTGCAGCGTAAGCTGCATGCCGTTCGGACCAGGTAGACGCAACGACATATTGATCCGATTTTTTCGTTTTCCATTGGTCAGAGAGCATTGGTGCCAGAACCTGGTAGCCGTGTTTTTGCAGAATCGCCACCACGTGTTTTCGAAGCTTAACGTTTAGCGCTTCACCGAAAATGCGCGCCCGGGCCCAGCGTTCAGCGGGGTAGGTCGTTTGTTTGCGATTGTCGGCCTTGGTTTCCTGTGTTTGAGGCAGGATCCAGCTGATAACGGTCAGATCTTCAGGTTTGACGGTCAGTCCCTTAAATGTCCGGGTAAATATCTCCAGCGGGGTCCAGTGAAAGGGGCCGACAACCTCCTTGTAGGTTTCGTAGATTGGATCATCACCCCCTGAAAAGCCAACCAGGGGCGTGTCAAAGGCCTTATCATTGGTTTTGTTTTGAAGCGTATTATGCGGTGACCTCTCAATAAAATCTTTAATATCTTGCTCTATCCAGGCTGCTAAATTTGCTGTTTTTTTCATGGATATATTTAATCCGCTTTTAAGTCCTTTATGTAGGTTTCAAATTGCATGCTGTCTGTAGCGGCATATGCGTTGCCGTTCACCGTGGTCACATCACCGCTTTCAATGAGCAATTCACAATGGCTGACAATTTCGTTGGCAGCCATAATGTTGCCGAAACCGGTAAGCAATTTTTCTTCAAAATGCGCTGCGGCGATTTCTTCAGCTGTTTTGGGCCCGTTGTGTAATATTTCGATGATGGCTCCGCAGCGTACAATGTGGTGCTCGAGCAGTTCTTTTGCTCTGCTTTCCAGTTGAACAGGGTTCCAGCGGCCATGGTAATAAAACCGATGGGCCGGAAGCACGATCAATCCCGGATGGTCACGAGCGATTTCAATTAATTTTTTAAACGACTTGATATAACGACGCAAACCAAAGATCGCCGCGGCATCCGTATATTCGGGTTCGATAACTTCAGCCACTTCATCAAATAAAGATTTGCGTGTCGGCCAGGGTGAGATATCGGGCAGGATGATGTCTCCCACAATGATGGCTTCTTCACCCAGTCGGACGGCCAAACAATCCGGGCTGTGCCCCGGCAGGTGATAGCTGCGGATATCCGGTCCGATCACGGTTTCGCCGTCGTCAATCGGATCGACTTTTAAGCTCTGCAATACTTTGTGATACTCCAGGCAATTTTGAGTATAAAATGACTCCGGCATCGGGCAGTGCCAGCATTTAGCCGGGAACTCTTTTTTGTTTCCGTCAGGGGATTCAGCCGGATATTTTTTGACCAGATGATCATAGATTGCATGGGCTTTGACGTTTAAATGGGTGGCGTTCACAAGTTCCGCCAACCCGCCGTCATGGTCTTCATGGCCGTGGCTGATCAAAACAAATTCAAGATCTTCGGATTTAATGCCAATGCTTGCCATCATGGCAAGCAGTTGGTTGCCCTGGCCGAATCGGCCGGCGTCCACCAGAAAGGGTCTGTCGGCCAGCACCGCGTAATTCCAGGTAGGACCCAAATCCCAGTGACCGCCGTAAGAATTTTTTGTCGGTAAACCGAAGATCTCGAGCCCGGACGGCAGCCGGAAGCGCACCGTCATCTCATTGCCGCTTTCATCACCCTTGTGTATAATTTCCGCATACTCGATCAAGTCAATATCCTCCAGTCTTAAAAATTGAAACGCTCAATTTAGTCTCTTAATTGTTATTTTTGCGCATTTTGTGGCAAGATCTTTTTGTGTAAAAATCAAGTTCCCCAAAGAAATGCCTAAAATTGCAAAATGCCTAAAATGCCTAAAATTGAGGTATTCTATCGATTTTATTAAAAGAAAAAAGCAAGGTATGCGATAATATTCATTTGCTGATTTCTGGTTTTTTCATGCTGAAAATACCAGGCGTTTATAATAAAGACGGAGCGACACGCGGCGCAAGCGCCTGCGCTGCGCGAGCGACGCCACAATTTTAGGCATTTTAGGCATTTTAGCTCACTTTAGACATTTTCCGGTTTATCCGGGTTAGGTTAGAGTTGTTCGATCAGATCACACAACAACCTCACACCAAAACCGGTGCCGCCGGGGCCGCAGTAGGCATCGCCTTTCTTAATGTAGGCCGGGCCGGCAATATCGATATGGGCCCAGCGGGTATCACCGCGAAATTCCGATAAAAATAAAGCGGCGGTGATGGCACCGCCCCACCGGGAACTGGGCATGTTGTTGAGGTCGGCAAAATCACTTTTGAGAAGCTCTTTATAATCGTCCGGCATCGGCATCTGCCAGCAGCGCTCATGAGTTTTGTTTCCGGATGAAATGATGAGTTTGGCCAGCTCGTCATCTTGCGTAAATACACCGGCGATTTTTTCTCCCAGGGCCACAACGCAGGCACCGGTCAAGGTTGCCAGATCGATCATCATTTGGGGTTTGTACTTATTCACAACATAAGACATGGCGTCAATCAAAATCAGTCGGCCTTCAGCATCCGTATTGCCGATTTCAATTGTTTTGCCCGCATAGCTGCGTACAATGTCTCCGGGCCGGATTGCCTTGCCGGAGGGCATATTTTCAACGATTGGAATGGCTCCGATAACGTGCGATTTTGCTTTCAGCCTGGCCAGGGTGATCAGTGTGGCGGCGACAACGGCTGCGCCGGACATATCCGATTTCATACTGGCCATGGATCCGCCGGTCTTAATATTGAGACCGCCGGAATCGAAGGTGACCCCTTTTCCGACCAGCGCCAGCGTTTTCTCGACGTTGGGATGCTTATGCTCTAAAATGACCATGCTGGGCTTACTCCGGCTTCCGGCCGCTACCGCCAGCAAGGCCCCAAACTTATGCTGTTTCAAATCTTTTTCTCTCAGCACCCGGGTTTTCAGCCCGTATTTGCGGGCCTGTGACACAATTAAGCGCGTAAACTGCTCGGGTGTCTTTTCGTTTGACGGTGTGCTGATCCACTCGCGCGCAAGGATGGTGCCTGCGCAAATGGTGTTAACTTTTGGAGTGATTCTTCTTAGTTTACCCAATGCATCTGGTTTTACCAGAAAGTTAATTTGTTTTAAGGGTTTCTTTTTCTTCTCCTTCTTATATTTGTCAAATAAATGATTTCCCAAACAGGCGCCTTCCATCAGGGCCGCAACAGTAGCCGGCATTTCCATTTTAAGCTTATGGGCCGCTGGCACCGCAACCCAAATTACCTCAAGGTCGACTTTTATACATCTTTTGACAATCGCGCCGCAAAATGCCCGCAAGGTTTCAGGGTCAATTTTTTTAAGCTTGCCAAGTCCAACAAAGATAACCCGCTTTGTGTTGAGATCTTTTAAATCATAAAGGGTTAACTCATCACCCTTTTCGGCCTCAAATTCCTTAAGACTCAACGCTTTTTTAATGATCGCATTGATGATCCGGTCATCGTGTATTTTTTTGTCTTCACACACCGGTACAATTAGCGTGTCGATTTTTTGTTTTTTCAGATCAACGGCTTTTAGACCTATCATTTTTAGTCTCTCCATTTGCTCAAGTTAGGAGCTTTGCCCCTAAAGGAATGATGGAATTCTGGAATACTGGAATAATGAGAAAAAGCGGTTTGGGATAATGAGATGATCGCTTTGTACTAAATATCATCATGACCCAAAAATTAAAAAATGGCTAACATCCTTAAATAAAACCATCCTTCCATCCTTCCAACATTCCACTATTCCATTTTAAATCCCCGCAGGTGTGATGTTGTTACTCCGGAATAAAACCGGGCTCCCGTACTTCGGTCATGCGGATGGCCTCCTCCGGGCACCCGATCGCACATTGTCCGCATCCCAGGCATTTATCTTCAATCACTGCGGCCGCCTGATTATCGGAAACAGAGATGGCGTCGAACCAGCAGCGTTCTTCACAGGTTCCGCAGCCGCTACAAACATCGATATTGACCTCGGGACGATAGCGGCTGGGGTCGCAGATGGGCAGGTCGTCGGCGATGAGCAGGGTAAAGGACTGACAGCAACATCCACAGCAGTTGCAGATAAAATTGCCGACACCGGCCTTATTCATGGTGACGTGCACCAGACCGGCTTCTTCCGTTTCGGCTATGATTTTAAGGGCCGCTTCTTTTGTTACTTCACGGCCGGAGCCTCTTTCAATTGTATAGTCAGCTCCCCGGTTAATTTGCAGGCAGACTTCCACAGGAGCGTCGCATTTGCGCATGGTGAGCCTGCAGGTGCATGGGGTCACTGCCAGCCGTCCGGCGCTATCAATGATTTCTCTTACATTTTCCGGTGCCAGGACCTGAACCTTTCCGGGATCCACTGATTTGCCTACTGGAATTACCCGGGTGAAAGGCCTTGGCATCAACTCCGTCAATATGGGTGCCAGATTCGGCCATTCGGTCTCCATGTAAGTGCTCCATAGATCATAAAATTCAGCAGGAGCTTGTGACCATAGTATAGAAGCATCATGAAACTGGGCAATATGGGCCGGGGCACGCCAGATCACCCCCTCATTTTTTTCTTTTTTAAATGATAGGCCTTTGTGAAACAAATCATTAAGATCGGCTTTGATATCATCAACTGCGCGATCTAATTTTTGAGCCATTTGAGCGGCTGTTCCCGGCAGAGACACCAGCAGGGTTGCCTGCTCATCCGTTATCATACATTGTAAAATCTTAGGGATATACTGTGAGTCCTTATGCAACATCATTTCGGCAAATTTCTGGTAGGCTGGCATTTCACTCATTTTAGCTCTTTCTTCTTGTTAGGGTATAAGGTTATGCGAGGTCAGAGAGACTTTATTCTGTGTTAGAACCAGAAGCAAGTTCTTTTAAAGCGGAGATGGTTTCCCAGTTAAACGCCTCAGATTGACAGGGGATAACTGAATTGTTTGTGAAAATCGGATCCGCTTTCAGATCGAAGCGGGATGCGGCTACCGCCGTTGGCCACATTGCCGTATGCGGAATCGGAGTGTAATAGGCTAAAATAGGCGTTATTTCCGTTTCTTTAACAACCTGAATTGAACGTCTAACAGAATGCAATTCCTGGCCCGGCAGCCCCATCAGTAAGTAGGCACCGACCTGGTTTTTTTCAAAACCGGCTTCCTTCAAGGATCCGGCTGCCTGTTTGAAATCGTTTTCGGTGACCTTTTGGTCAATGGTTTCGCGGTGATCGAATTCAGCAGTTTCGAGTCCCAAACGCAAGGTTTTAAATCCGGCCTTGAACAACAAAGGGGCTGTTTTAGCGGTTATGCCTCGAATATGAACGGCGTTGGGTGTGTGAAAACGAAGGTTCATATCAGCCTGAATGATTTTCTCCAGAACAGGGATGGCATGCTTTTCAGCGTTGACTAAAAATGCATCATCGTAGAGGACAAAATCGGTGACCTGATGGGTTTGGTGCCAGAATTTTATTTCTCCGATGACCGATTCCGGGCTGCGCCACGTGCGCATGGGGTTCAAAAAATGCGAAGCACAGTAAGTACATTTAAACGGACAGCCTCTTGAGGTGAGCAGGGGAACGTAATTAATGCGGTTTTGTAAATCCAAGGCAGGGTAGGGGTAGGTATCGAGTTCCTGCGGATTAAAATGGGGTGTGGTCGTGAAACCCGTATATCTGTCGATAAGATCAAATAGCGTTTCCTCGGCCGGACCTGAAAAGATCTCATCTGCGCCTGAGTTTTTGAGTGCATGATGGCGACAGAGGCTGGCGTAAATGCCGCCCAGAATGATTTCGGTGTCCGGGAAAATCTCACGCAGGATTGCGGTGGTCTCCTGCACACCGGTATACCAGTAGGTCATCATAGAAGTCATCAGGATAAGATCCGGCGGTTGGATGGCCAGAAGGTCTGCTGTGAACCAACGGGGTTTAATACCGTACCGGGAGAAGGTGCGCTGAACATCCTTAAGGCCGGAAGGTTTAGCAATCCGTGTTTTTAAATACGGTCCTCGGCCGTAGCGCGCTGAAGGATCACTGGTCGGCGCTTGCAGGTGAAACCGGTCCAGACAATCGATGTAGGCTACCGACACACCATGGGATCTGAGCAGCGCTGCGATGGTGAGCAGCCCCAGCGGCTTGGCCCAGAAATCATAGGCGGCGAAATCGTGGATCCAGGGGTTAACCAGAAGAATATGAGGTGAATCTGGTTTCAAAGCTTCAGTACTAAATATGTTAGATTATTAAGACGAAACAATTTGCATGTGAATATAAAAAATCGAAATCCGAAATCCGAAGCACGAAACAATATCGAATTTTCAAAATTCAAAATTCCAAAACATATGAGAACCGCAAAATCATATCATGAAGCGATCCGTTGAAGAAGTTTTGAAAATTCTTTCATTTGATATTCGAATTTGTTTCGACCAATTTAATTAAATCAGGCGAGTTTCGAATTTTAATCCGAATCGGCAAGCTTATGAAGGGAAATATTTTAATCATCTTCATCCGAGGGAAAATATAGCATGGATGTTTTTTTCAATTCTTCACGGCTAAACAGGAGCGAGTAGTCTTCCACCGAAGCGGCTCTGGACATTTTACGGGCCGTCTCATGACACGATTGCTCATCGATGGCATGCACCATGGTATATAAATTATACGGCCAGTCGTTGGTGGGGTTGCGCCGGTAACAGTGGGATACCTGCCGGAAAGATGCCATTTTCTGCCCCACTTCTTCAATGCGGTCCTCGTCTACCTTCCAGGCCACCATTGCATTAGCTGTAAACCCGGTGCGTTGATGCCGCAGGGTAGCTCCGAACCGTCTAATAACACCCCGGTCGCAAAGATCTTTCAAATTCGCCAGCAATTCTGTTTCTGAAATTCCAAGATCCTGGGCGATTTTAAAATACGGACGATCTGTGACCGCCATATCTTCCTGGATGGAAGCAATTATTTTTTTCTCTAGCTCAGTCAGCATGGAGTGCCTATACGAGTTTGGAAGTAAATATGTCAATTCTAATTTTTTTCGTCCTCGTCCTCGTGCTCGTTCTCGTGAATCAGAATTTTATAGGGGACGAGGGACGAGGACGAGTACGACGACGAAGGCGGTAGCTGCCGCGCCGTAGCTCAAAGAGCTAAAGCGGCGCATCTGACCTCTGTCTACTGTTTTCTGTATCGCTCCGGGAATAATCGCTTTATATCTTCTTCCGTCGCTTTGCATATTCCCCGCTCGGTGATAAAACCGGTTACATACTTTGACGGCGTAACATCAAAAGCGTAGTTGGCGGCAGGGCTGTTTGCAGGGCATATCAGCACGCGCGTTGTTTTATTTTCAGCCAGCCCTTCGATGTAGCGGATCTCATCCGGGTCGCGTTCTTCGATGGGGATTTCTTTGACCCCATTTTTGAGGTTCCAGTCAAACGTGCTGGAGGGCAGGGCGACATAAAAAGGGATGTTGTTGTCCTTGGCTGCCAGCGCCTTTAAGTAGGTACCGATCTTATTGGCGACATCTCCGGTGGCTGTTGTCCGATCGGTTCCGACAATAACAATATCGACCATTCCCTGTTGCATCAAATAGCCGCCGGCATTGTCGGTGATGATCGTATGTTTGACCCCATGTTTGCCCAGTTCCCAGGCGGTCAGGCGGTTGCCCTGATTCAATGGCCGGGTCTCATCCACCCAGACATGCACGTCGACACCGTTATCAAATGCAGCATAGATGGGTGAAGTGGCCGTGCCATGTTCGATACACGCCAGCCAGCCGGCATTGCAGTGAGTCAGCACGTTGACCGATTGGCCTTGTTTGCGTCGGCTGATTGCCTCGATTAATGGCAGCCCGTGTTCGCCGATCTTTTTACAATTTTTGACCTCCTGTTCGGTAATAGATGCGGCCTGGTCTCTGGCGGCGGTTATTCGTTTGTCGGGTGGGCTGACCTGCAATACCGCGGCCAAGATGGTATCGACGGCCCAGGACAGGTTTACCGCCGTGGGTCGGGCTGATTTGATTCGGTCACATTCTGCAATTAGATAGGTGTCCTCAACCGGGTGGTGCGGTGCATTCAAGGCGGCCAGATAGACCCCGTAAGCCCCCGTAGCCCCGATGAGAGGGGCGCCCCGCACATACATGTCTTTTATAGCCGTAATCACCTCATCAACGGTGTGTAGATCAACCAGGACGAGTTCATGCGGCAGCCGCCGCTGGTCTATGATCTTAAGCGTTTTTTCATCTTGATCCAGCCAGATGGTCCGCAGGTCTTTGCCATCTACTTTCATAAAAATCCTTCTTTGGTTTCACGGACTACGGGCCAACGACAACGGACAACTGCTTAATTACATTTTCGCCAGCGCAAAATCAGTTTGGACTTCACTCAGCAAAACATGTCGCTTGAAAACCTGACGCATCTTATTGGAATCCATGAGCTGATAAACAATCGGCTCATTGTCCTTGACCTCAATGGTGACATTTGGTTCACTGCTGCACATTCCCATGCAGCCGGATGCAACGACACGGATATCCTGTCGATCCGCCTCGGCCATCTCTTCCATAAGCGCACTCATGACATCGCGGGCACCGGCTGCAATTCCGCAGGTGCCCATATGCACGGTGATTTTAATATTTGCGGGACCGTCCCTCAACGAGGTTTCTTTGGATGTTTTTTCCTTAATTTTCTTTAGATCATCAATTGTCAACTTTGCCATCTTGTCCCTCCATAAGTTTAAGATACGCCTTCATTTGACGCCAGTTCTTTGAGTGCAGAACGGATGGATCCGGTTAAATGGTGGATAACCACCGGGTCGGACAGGGAAAGATCTTCCATTTCTGTACGGATTTCTCGAGTATCCAGACTAAATTCCTTGCCATCAATGCGATGGGAATAGACAAAATCAATTCCCGGATTCCCCATGATTAAAGTGGTAATCGTCGCAGCCATATCGCCAAGCGGTGCGCGGTCGATATGGTTAAAACGGAATGTCGCTTCAATTGCAGTGCCTTTTCCGGGTTCACTATCGACACGCAGGGTCCCTTCGCAGCGCTCGGTCGCGGCAGCTAAAAGTGAAAGCCCCAGACCGACTCTGCGTGTGGTTCGGGATGTTATAAATGGGTCGTTGATATTTTGCAGTTTTTCGACCGGCATACCACTACCATTGTCGCGAATCACAATTTTGAACTGATTCTTTTGACGGGCTTCTTCAACTTCAATCCAGATGCAGTTCCCCCCGGCGGTAATCCCGTTTTCCACAACATCCAAAATATGTAAAGATAACTCTCGCATTTATACAAAAAGGCCTTACCCTTTGCGATCGATTGTTATTTTCTGATCGGGTCATGGTTTATTATTCACCACGAAGAACACAAAGAACACGAAGATGTACAAAAATTAATGCAAAATTTTTAAATTCTTTCCTTTGCATCCTTCGTGAACTTCGTGGTGCTAACCAGAATTTACACAAAATTTTGTGTCATCATGTATTGTTTAGAATCCTGCGCCCATTTACACCGGCCAGGGCCAACCGGATTTCTTCCAGGCTGGGCGCAGCTAAAACAAATTCCGTCCACACTTTTCCAATGTCGTGTAAAAAATGTGCATCCGAAGACGTCACACAGGGGTAATTGCTTATGCCGACCACCTCTGTCAGGGCTTTTTCAAGGGGCACCCGATAAGAAACTTCTACAGCGTCTAAATGTAGATCTTCAGGGATAAATCCGAGCTGTCCAATCAGGCTGTAGGACGGGCGGTCAACGTGGGCGCTGATGCAAATGCCGCCGAGATGATGGGCCTTTTCGACAATATCAAGCAAATTGAGCTGTGTGGCACCGATCAGCAGGCGGGGATTTTCTCCCAGTACCTGGTCGTGCTCGTCGGCAACCACCTGATGGCCGAATACTTCCGGCTGATTCTTTCCGGGCAGATGAGCGTACACATATTCCTGCATTTTTAAGGTGTCTTCAATATTATTAAAAAGCGCCACCAGGTGTACTTCTTCTTTGGAACAGATTTCCATGCCCGGCAAAACCGCAATACCCTGCCGGGTTCCCTCCCGTAAGGTCGCTGCAGCGTTCTCGGCTGTATTGTGATCACAGATCGCAATTAAATCAAGGTGTTTTTCAAGACTTTTTTGAACAATCTTTTTGGGGCTCATATCCCAATCGCTGCAAGGCGAGAGGCAAGAGTGAATATGGAGGTCAGCTTTAAAATTGTTTAACAACGATTGATTCCTACTACAAGCATTACTCAAAGATTCTTAAAACAAGTTCTCGTAATTATTTAATGATTGTGATGGATCGGCTACCCAACCACGAAGAACACGAAGATGCACAAAGGTTATTGAAAATTATTATGAATTCTTTCTTTGTGCCCTTCGTGAACTTTGTGGTAAAATTATAAAGTGCACTAACATTTATGCTGTCATATGCCTCGGATCGCAAATTATTCAGTTGCAAGATTCCCGATTCCGGCGCTAAAAAGGCGACCGGCCAGGCTAAATGATGAATCCGGCCACTGTAAAATGGGAATACCTTCCTGATCCGCCTTTTGCACGGTCTCATCATCCGGCGTTTGGCCTCCGGTGATAACGATAGCAGCCATTTCACGCAGCACGGCCACCGCCACAATATTCTGATGGCCCTGGACGGTCATCCAGGCACACCCTGCCGGTGCGTTGCCCATAATTTCGCTTAACAAATCACCGCAGTAACCGTCCATGACCTCGCGATCAAGTCCACTTTGCCCGGCAGCTACCGTAAGATCGAATTTTTCCACCACATCTTTTACCGTCATTTTTTTAGCACCCTTTCCAGCCGGTTGTCCAAATATAGTATTAACCTAAATTGAGCGTTTCAAACCTCAACAATCGCTCAACTCAGGTTTCAATAAAGCGGATCACACCTTTTTCTTTGTTTGCGCTCTTAAAAAAAGACATTCTTTTAAGGCGGCTCCACCGCGGACCACATCTTCAGCAAACGTCCGGCAGTCCGGAGCACCACATGCCGTGCAGTCTGTCCCTTGGATGAGGTCCATGACCTTTTCAATTTTCTGCATGGAGTTCAGAGACAGGGCTTCTTTGTGAGCGCCGAATAAACTGGTCAATTTAGAACGTTTTTTTTCGGTTTGAAATTCTCCTTTTTCATACATCCGCAGAATGTTTTCACGGTGCAGACGTCTTCCGAGTCCAAACCTTTTGATCATCTTTTGAACGGCGCCTTTGGCAAGATACTTGTCTATAGCGGTCAGCACACCGCCTAAACAGCCTTCGCGGCATGTTCTAAATTCGATATACTCAATATCCTGAAATAGCCCCATTTCGATTTTTTCAAGATAGCTGATGGTTTCCTCCATTCCCGAAACCGCAAGGGAGCGGTCAATATCCATGTCGGCGATTTCACCACCGGACATCCCCCACATGGATGCATTGGCAGTAGCACATGTTTCGTATTCAAAGCGGGTTTGATAAAAAGGAATGTCACCGGCAGCTTTAATCTGGTCTACATGTTTAACCAGTTCAGGATAAATGTCGTTAATTCCCAGAGCGATTTCAGTGGGCACCGGTCGTTTGCGGGAGGGCAAGCATGCCGGATCTTTTTTGGTCGGGCAGGGGTTGAGGTAATACAGGACGACCTCTTTACCATTTTCGATATATTCGGGAATAAGGCGCGATTTGACTTCGCGGGCCATGAGCGCCACCGGCCTTAATACCGGCAAGACGTTGGGTAAAAGGTTGGGAAATTGAAAAGCAATGAGTCGTACCACGACCGGGCATACCGGTGAAATCAGGGGCCAGGGGGCCCTTTGGGATTTTCGATTGCGACTGATAAATTCTTCGGTGGCAAATTGAAAGATTTCCAGAAAGTAAGACATGTCGATAGTGTGCTGAAATCCCATATGCCGAAGACCCAGCAGCACGTCCTTGGGCATCACACCCGGAAACTGCGCATAGAGCACCGGTGAAACCAGTGCGATGGCAATGTGATCTTTCTCAAGGACGTCGGGGCCTTCGGTGGCTGCACGGATTGCGCCTTCACGACAGGAGCGAATGCATTCGCCGCAGCCGATGCACTGATCCACGATGCGGACGGCCTTTTTGTTTTTAACGCGGATGGCTTTGGTGGGGCAGACCCGCAGACACAATCCATGGCCGGCACAGAGGTCATGGTCAAACCGGACAAAGCAGGTTGATGTCTGACTTTTGTTCAATCAGTTTTTCCTTCCTCAGGTAAGAAAAAAATCATTCGAACCACGGTTCCCTGATCCTTTTTTGACTCAATGTGGATCCGGTCTGAATTTTTTTTCATGTTCGGCAGCCCCATGCCCGCTCCGAAGCCCATTTCACGATGGTCGTCGTTGGCCGTCGAGTAACCGACCTGCATGGCCAGGTCAATATCATCGATGCCGGGGCCATCATCTGTAATCTCCAAAATGAGCCTATCCGTATCGACTTCAACGCTCAACGAACCATCGCCGCCGTGCATAACCACATTCATTTCGCTTTCATAGCCGCAAATAGCGACTCGCCGGGTCAATCGGGAATCAAAATCCATCGACTTGAGAAGGTTCTGCACGTTGATCGAGGCTTCTCCGGCACGAATAAAATCTCTGCCTTTTATATGAAAGCTTTTTTTAAATTTCGACATCAGTTAAGGGTTAAATACGCTTGAAATTTACGATAGAATTTTTTCGCTGGTATGAGGCCAGAACCTATCTCAAAATTACCAATATCGAGGACGACGAGGAGCACGAGGACGAGCACGAATAAGAGGTTAGGCAATGTTCATTCACTTCGTACTCGTCGTCGTCCTCGTTATCGAACGCCCAATAGCTTCTAATTCTGTATGGCTCAAAATGACCATGGACCCTAATAGGGTGCTGAACGAGGTGTTTCAATCTGTTTGAGAAGCTGAAGCGGATCACTATTCGGACATAGGTTGCCCTTCATTTTGAGACGGCCATCTGTGAATGGGTTGTTATCGTTGTCCGTTAAGTCCTGTGAGATTGCAAGCATGCAATCTGCCGCAAGAGACAAACATGGAATATGGGCTTGATATTAATGGCAGCTCCTGGGCTTCGGCCATCTCGATCACCTCCGGGGGGGGCTTTTTACCCCTGACAAACACCACAGCCCCGACACCTGCTACCATGGCTGTCCGTATGACCTGGACAGTTGTTAATCCCGTTAATAAGATACAACCTTCAGAAACCCCAGCCAAGATATCGCTCATCAGGTCACTGGCACCGCAAGTCGTAATGTCTTCACCCAGTTTATGTTCACCAATCAGGAGCGTCGCATCCAGCGTATCAACAATTTCTGACAGTTTCATTCGTCAATTCCACATTTCCACTTAGTTTTAGGTGATTTAACTAGTTTCCATCCATAAATGGATCAAACCAAAGAATTTAAGTAAAGAAGTATAGGATATAATATACATTAGTGTCAACGGTAAGTCTCTGGCTTCTGGTTACTCGTTCCTGGGTCCTGGCTCCTTGCCACTGGCCTCTCGCTTCTGGTTGCCGGCCAGTAACCAGTAGCCAGTGACCAGCTGCCGGTGACCAGAGACCAGGTATTAGCAGCCTCACACAAATAAAGGTACGACCTCAAACTTATTCACATCGACCAGCCCGATATCGGTCAGCTTTAATTCCGGTATCACCGGCAGGGCCAAAAAGGAAAGGGTCATGAACGGATCCTTTAAGGTGGTACCCATGTCATGGGCAATTCCAATGAGGCTGTCCAGTTGATCGCGTACACTCTGGACCGGCTCCAAGGACATCAGCCCCGCAACCGGCAGCGCCAGGTCGGCCCGGATCTTCGCATCAGATGCTACAGCCAAACCGCCTCCCATTTGCACCACCGCTTCCAGTGCGGCTCGCATGTCCTCATCCGTGGTGCCGACAACAATAATATTATGAGAATCATGGGCAACACTGGAGGCCAGAGCGCCGTGTTTTAAACCGAAGCCTTTAACAAAGCCCTTGCCGATATTGCCGGTGCCATTATGGCGTTCAATAACCGCAATTTTAAGCAAATCCTTTGATGGATCGCTTACCGCCTGATTGTTTTTAACCGTAATCTCCTCGATAAGCTGATGGGTAATCACCTGTTCCGGCACAATTTCAATTACACGAACTTGTTTTTTATCAGCAGGTATAGCGAAATCGACTTTCTGAAGGTCAACATGCATCGAAAGGGGGACTGTGGCCGGTGGTGGAACCTGAACATCCGATAATATTTTTCCGTTTTCGGCGGTTAAAATTCCCCGGCAATATACCTGTTCAATGACCGGCTTTTTTATATCTGAAAATACGACCAGATCGGCCTGTTTGCCGGGCGCAAGGGCGCCCAGGTGGTCCAATCTGAAATATTCTGCCGGGTTCAGGGTGGCCATTTGAATCGCTAAAATCGGGTCCAGACCGGACTGAATGGCTTCGCGCACGATAGAATCGATATGACCGTCTGCGATCAGGTCATGGGGGTGGCGATCATCGGTGCACCACATCATGCGCCTGGATGTCTTTTCGTTCACCGCCGGCAGCAGGGCCTGTAAATTTTTAGCACAGGTCCCTTGACGGATCATGATGTACATACCGGCCATGAGCTTTTCTTTCGCTTCCTGCTCGGTGGTGCATTCATGATCACTTTGAATACCGGCTGAGATATAAGCATAAAGCTCCTGTCCTTTGAGCCCGGGTGCATGACCGTCGATCGGCTTTTTTTGCTGCTTGGCAGCGCTAATTTTTGCCAAAACATCCGGATCTCGATAGATAACTCCCGGAAAATTCATCATCTCAGCCAGCGCGATAATTCTTTCTTTATTTAAAAATGGCCTCAGATCTTCGGCGGTTAAGCGGGCACCGGCGGTTTCCATATCTGTAGCCGGCACACACGAGGGCAGCGTAAAATAGATATTCATGGGTTGCTGTTCTGCCGACTGCAGCATATATTCGATTCCCAATGCCCCCAGCACATTGGCGATTTCATGGGGGTCGGCTGCTACGGTCGTGGTACCATGCACCACTACCGCCCGGGCGAACTCGGAAACGCAGGTCATTGAGCTTTCAATATGAACATGCCCATCAATAAAACCGGGTGCGACATATCGGCCTTTTAAATCCACAACATTTTTGGCCTCGTATTGGCCGAACCCAACAATCACTCCTTCACTGATTGCAATTGCGTCCGATACAACCTCACCGGAAAAAACGTTTATGATCTGCGAGTTGGTTAAAAGAAGATCAACCGGTTTTTCACCGTGTGCGGCTTTAATTGTTTCATTCAAATTCATTTTAAATTTCCTTTGTTCTGGGCGATGTTATTAGGCAAAGGTTTCGGGTGTCAGGTGTCAGCAAACAGATGACGGAAGACAGAAAACAGAAGTCAGATAGAGCGCTTCATCTTCAAGTTTTTATCATCTGTCTTCTGTCATCTGACCTCTGTCCTCTGAAACCTGACACCTGAAACCTTTATGCCAGTGGCCAGATATCAGTAGCATTAACTTTAGATGTTATGAGTCAATTAGTTCTGCTTTTTGATATGACCGGCAATTTCTCGGACCTTGGCCATAATCTCCTCAACATCCAAACTGAGAACTTTTCGATCCTTAACAAGGATGCAACCGTCTACCACAACATCGCGTACGTCTGAACTTTTGGCCGTGTAAACGATATGGGATTCCGGGTGGTAGATAGGCGTCAGGTGCGGGGTTTGGGTGTCGATCACAATCAGATCGGCCTGCTTGCCGACCTCTATAGAACCGGTAAGCTTATCAAGACCGATGGCTCGGGCCCCTTCGATGGTAGCCATCTTGACCACGGTGGTTGCATCCATCGTTGTTGGGTCAAATGTGTCAACCTTATGAAGTTTTGCAACCATGTCCATTTCGTGAAACAGATCCAGATTGTTATTACTTGCACATCCATCCGTGCCCAGACCAACAGTGATGCCGGCCTTTAAAAGTTTAGGTGCCGGTGCAATTCCCGCTGCCAATTTGGCATTGCTTTCCGGGTTATGGGAAACGCTGGCGTTGCGTGCCGCGATAATTTCGATATCTTCATTATTGATCCAAACACAGTGGATCAGCAGGGTATTTCCATCCAGTATGCCCAGCTCGTCTAGATATTGAATGGGTGTGGATTGATGTTCATCCTGAATTTGCTGCCACTCATTTTGGGTTTCCGCTGCATGAATTTGAAAGAGCAATCCGTTTTCGACGCAATGCGCTTTGGCTTTTTTCAATGTTTCGGCACTGCAGGTATAAGCCGAATGGCAAAATGCAGATGGGGTGATTAAAGATGTCGGGTTATGCCATTTGGCGCAAAATGTCTGGGAGATCTTAATATTTTCCATCGGATCCGGCACCCCCGGTGCTGGAAAGTCAATCACGCCCTGGGCCAATACCGCCCGCATACCGGATGTTCGTATGGCCTTGGCCACCTGATCTTCTAAAAAATAGCCATCACAGCACGTGGTGGTTCCGGAAAGCAGCATTTCAGCGCAAGCCAGCAGAGTACCCCAGCGAACATTGTCCGGATTTATATGCGCACCTTCAGCAGGGAAAATGTGTTTGTTTAACCAGATATCCAGTGGTAGATCATCGGCAAGACCTCGAAACAAGGTCATGGGAAGATGGGTATGGGTGTTCACCAGACCCGGCATAATGAGCCCGCCCCCGGCATCGATGCTTTCTTCTGCCGCCGGAAGCGATTTATGGGGGGACATGGACTCGACGCGCTGAAGCTTGCCCGCTTTTATGCAAAGCAGACCGTCAGGGATAATTTCAAATTTGGCGTTAACCGTAACAATGGTTCCGGTGTGGATGACTAGATCGTAAGTCATGTGATCACGCTGATTTTGGATTTTGGAATTTGGATTGCGGATTGAAACAGGCTAAGATTTAATGCTCAGATGTTTTGTCGGTCATTAAATCTAAAATCTAAAATCCGAAATCCGAAATATATATAGCTCCACTACTCCAGATTGTCATCAAGTTAAAATGGGGCCAACTCAATTTGCCATCGCACCCTCTTTTTTTTAGTTAACCTGCAGTTATTTCCTTTGCTATCTTGTTGACGTCGTCCATGACCTTTTTCAAGTTCAAAGATTTAAGCTTGCGCTCTTCCATAACCACCGTGCCGTTAATTATTGAAGTGGTAACGTCGCTTCCCATGGCGGCATACACCAGGTGGGAAACCGGATTGTACATGGGGGTCAGGTGAGGCTTATTTGTGTCGATAATGATAAGGTCCGCTTTTTTGCCCGTCTCAAGGGTGCCAACAAACTGATCCAGGCCCAAGGTCCGCGCGCTTTGGGTGGTGGCCATTTTTAAAACCTGCAGGGCATTCATTACGGTAGGATCCAGCGTTTTGGCTTTATGGAGTTTGGCAACAGTATCCATTTCCAGAAAAAGATCCAGGTCGTTGTTGCTGGCGCATCCATCCGTTCCCAAACCCACACAGACTCCATTGTTTAATAGTTCGGGGATCGGCGCCACGCCGGATGCCAGTTTCATGTTGCTTTCCGCGTTGTGAGCGACTTTCACATCAAAGCGTTGAAGCAAGGAGATATCGTTTGCGGTCAACTCCACACAATGACAGGCAACAACGTTTGGGGCCAGCACACCGATCTCAGCAAGGTGTTCCACTGGCGTTCTGTCATAACGCTCTTTTATTTGCTCGACTTCGCTTTTGGATTCGGCCAGGTGGATCACCAGGGGCAGATCAAAGGACTGCGTCAGCTGAAACGCCTTCTTTAGCAGTTCAGGTGCACACAGGTAGACTGAATGCGGCTCTACGGCGATGGTAATCAGGGGGTCATCGCGCCAGGTATCGATCAGCATTTGAGTATATTCAAATCCTTTCTCGATGGGGCCGTAATTGGGCGAATCAAAATCGTACAGCACTTCTCCGACAACCGCCCGCATACCGGCTTCTCTGGCAGCCCGCGCGACCGCATCCTCAAACAAATACATATCGCAGAAACAGGTGGTGCCGGACATGATCATTTCTGCGCAGGCAAGCAGGGCTCCCAAATAGACTTTTTGGTCATCCAGTTTAGCCTCGGCCGGAAAGATATGGTCATTGAGCCAGGTCATCAACTGAAGATCATCTGCCAGCCCTCTAAAGCAGGTCATGGCGGCATGGGTGTGGCTATTGATCAGCCCCGGCATGATGATTCCACCGCGAGCATCAATTACCCGGGATGCACTCCAGTCTGAAAACGCATCGGCCGGTCCGGATGCTACGATGGTATCATTAGCGATGGCAACAACCCCATCGATTATTTCTGTGTCCTTCGCATTTAGGGTCAGTACGGTTCCGTTGACGACAAGAATATCAGCGAATTTCGGTTTCATATATTTTTTCAGTAACCCCTTTCATAATTGTCTCCAGCAGCGGTGTAGCCCCTTTAGCCACTTCAATGATTTCTTCAACGGTAGCCGGAATTGGGTCGTCCGGATCATGGACATTGGTAATCGTTGAGAGCCCAAGCACCCGCATGCTGCCGTGAACCGCGGCAATGACTTCTTGCACGGTTGAAAAACCGACGGCTTCTGCTCCAATGGTTTGTAAAAATCTCACCTCTGCCGGGGTTTCGAGGGAAGGTCCTGTGAGCCCCACATAGATTCCTTTTTGCAATTTTGTCCCGGCAGATTTGGCGATGCTTGCGGCCACGGCGATAAGCTCTTGATTATACGCCCGTGTCATATCGGGAAACCGTATTCCCCAGCTGTCTTCATTGGGACCGATCAGCGGGTTTGCGCCGGTCAGATTAATGTGATCGGTAATCAGCATGATATCACCGGCATTCAAACTGGGATTCAGGCCGCCCGACGCATTTGAAAGGATCAGGATCTTTACGCCAAGTTGCTGCATTACCCGTATGGGATAAGTGACTTCAAGCGGACTATAGCCTTCGTATAGATGAAACCGGCCTTGCATGGCAATAACCGGGCATCCGTTCATATCACCGGCAAGCATGCGGCCGATATGGGTTTGAACTGTTGAGATGGGAAAATGCGGAATATCTTGATATTTAAGGGTCGTTTCGATCGCCATCGATTCGGCACTTTCACCCAGGCCGGTACCGGTTAACAAACCGATATAAGGCACATGTTTTATCTTGCCTTTGATAAAATCAGTAGTTTCCGCCAACCGCTTTTTGATCTTTTGCATGGCTGCCCTCTCAAACGTCTGATTTTTGAAAAAAGCTTATTTTAGTTCACCAAATTGCATCAGTCAAGGCGGCCGGTATCAGGTGTCAAAACAAGATGTTCTAATTGACATTTTTAATACACTGTGGCATACAAGCTCCCTTATGCACTTGACCCCGCCCAGGATTTTTATGTGTAATCTATGACACGTTTTTGATAATTGTTTACGATTCGGTTCAATCGTATCCGTCATAAACGCGAGCAAACGAGGGAGATCTGTAAATGGCACCTGACGCCCATCCTGAACATTCCGATATTACAAATGAAATGTGGCCTAAGATTGATGAGATCATTGACGACAACAAAGACATTCCAGGCTCGATTATTGGTGTTTTGCGGGAATGCCAGGAGGTCGTCGGATGGCTGCCGGTTGAGTTGATTGACTATATCAGCGACGGCCTCAATCTTCCCCGCAGCGAGGTTTTTGGAATTGCTTCCTTTTATTCACTTTTTTACCTGACACCCAAAGGCCGGCATTTGATCAAGGTATGCATGGGCACCGCCTGCTATGTGAAGGGCATTAAAGAAGTTATCAGCCGTATCGGCAACGAATACCAGGTGAAAGAAGGATGCACCACCGAAGATCGGCGTTTTTCTCTGGAAGCAGTTCGATGTCTGGGGGCTTGCGGACTGGCGCCTGTGGTGGTAGTGGATCAGGATACCTTCGGTGCTGTCAAAGCCGACAAAGTCATTGAAACCCTTAATAAGTACGAATAGAGAACGTTTTAAGCAACATGAAATCCTTAAATAGTCAATTGACAATCGAAAATAGTCAGTCTTTACGTGCAGGAGTCCGGCATGAATAAGGTAAGAACTCAGTTGATGTTGTGCGGCGGTACAGGCTGTCAAGCGAGTGAGAGTGGCGTGTTTCAGGAAGCGCTTCAAAAAGAGCTGGAACGTCGAGAGCTTTCTGATGAAATTAAAATTATTGAAACCGGCTGCAACGGTTTTTGCGCTGTCGGGCCGGTTATGCTGGTCCAGCCCGAAGGTATCTTTTATCAAAAGCTTAAGCCCAAAGACGTTCCTCACCTCGTCGAGGAGCATTTTCTCAAAGGCCGTCCTGTAAAAAAACTATTGTACGTCGAACCGGCCTCTAAAGAAACCATTCCCAATATGAACGAAATCCCGTTTTTCAAGCACCAGATGTTCTGGGCGATGCGCAACAAAGGGGCCATCGATCCGGAGGTCATCGATGAGTACATTGCCAGAGACGGTTATTTCGGAGCAGCCAAAGCCCTGCAGGAGATGAGCCCGGAACAGATTATTAATGAGGTAAAAATATCGGGTTTAAGAGGGCGCGGCGGAGCCGGTTTTCCGACCGGATTGAAATGGGAATTTGCCGGTAAAAGCCCCAGCGAAATCAAATATGTTTTATGCAATGCGGACGAAGGCGACCCGGGTGCTTTCATGGATCGGAGCATATTGGAGGCTGACCCGCATGCTGTTTTGGAAGGCATGCTGATTGCCGCCCGAGCGATCAATGCCCATCAGGGATACATTTACGCGCGAACAGAATATCCGCTGGCCATCAGAAGATTGGGAATTGCCATTAAACAGGCCCGAGAGTACGGGCTGCTGGGAACAGATATTCTGGGAACCGGATTTGACTTTGACATTGACATTTATCAGGGCGCCGGTGCGTTTGTTTGCGGCGAAGAGACCGCGTTGATGAGATCGATTGAGGGCAAACGCGGCATGCCGCGCCCGCGCCCGCCGTTTCCGGCTCATAAGGGGTTATGGGAAAAACCGACTATTTTAAATAATGTCGAAACCCTGGCCAACATTTCGCAGATTATCATGAACGGCGGGAAATGGTATGCCAGTGTCGGTACCGAAAGCAGCAAGGGGACTAAAGTGTTTGCGCTTTCCGGAGATGTCAACAACATCGGATTGGTTGAAGTGCCGATGGGTACCTCCCTGAGAACCATGATTTATGATATCGGCGGGGGGGTCCCGAATAAGAAAAAATTTAAAGCCGTTCAGCTTGGCGGGCCTTCAGGCGGTTGCGTACCCGAAGAACAGCTGGATATCCCCATTGACTATGAGGAAATTGCCAAAGTCGGCGCCATTATGGGTTCCGGCGGGGCCATCGTGATGGACGAAAATACCTGCATGGTCGATATGGCCCGGTTTTTTATGGATTTTGTTCAGGACGAATCCTGTGGCAAATGCACACCCTGCCGAGAAGGGACGCGGCGCCTTTTAGAACTGCTGGAAAAAATTTGTGAAGGTCGGGGAACACCTGAAGATATTGAGACCTTGGAGGAACTTTCAGACACGATTAAAGAGGCGGCTCTTTGCGGTCTGGGTCAGACCGGACCCAATCCGGTACTTTCAACCCTGCGGTATTTTAAGGATGAATATGATGCCCATGTTTATGACAAACGATGTCCGGCCAAACGGTGCATTGAGCTTTTAAAATTTGAGGTCGAGCCGGAAATGTGCACCAAATGCGGGCTTTGCTTCCGAAGCTGCCCGGTGGAAGCCATCACCTGGAAAAAGAAAGAAGTTGCCTATATTGATAAGGAAAAATGCATTAAATGCATGACCTGTTTTAATAAGTGTAAATTCGACGCCATTTTTTAGAAGCTATCTCAAAAATGCATCTAACGCTCAATGGCTGCGTTCCAAACCGATTCAAAATACTCGAATACTGTCGTGTATGCTCCGTTTTTGAATCGGTTTGCGCCTTGCCCTTAAACGTGATCTACTATTTTTAAGACAGCTTCTACATTTTAATTTACTTTTATAAGGGGTTCTAACTAATGCTTGACGCAATTATTTTAATGGGCGGCATGGGATTGGTGATCAGTATCATTTTGGGCATCGCCTCCAAAGTTTTTTACGTATATGTTGACCCCAAAATTTTGTCCATTGAAGATGAATTGCCCGGTGCCAACTGAGGCGGTTGCGGGCTGCCGGGTTGCAGCGCCAATGCCGAGGCCGTTGTGGCCGGTGTTTCGGCACCCAACTCATGTGTGGCCGCCGGGCCGGAAGTGGCCGAAGCCATTGCCAGCATTATGGGGGTTAAAATCGAAGCCGTTGAACCGGACATCGCCTTGCCGGGCTGTTTTTTTGGAGTCCAGAAGGCGGATACGAAATATGTTTACAATGGTTTAGATGACTGCCGGGCTGTGGCACTTCTGGGTGGCGGCATGAAAGTATGCACCATCGGATGCCTGGGTCTGGGGACTTGCGCCAGGGCCTGTCCGTTTGATGCGATTTCCATGGGGCCGCAGGGTCTGCCGGTAGTCAGTGAGAATAAATGTACCGGCTGCGGGACTTGCGAACGGGTCTGCCCGAAGCACATCATTAACCTGTCATCGATTACCCGAAAGATTATCCGGGAGTACACCACTGAAGAATGCACCACCCCCTGCCAGCGGGGATGCCCGGCCGGGATTAATATTCGAGAATACATTCGTCAAATTTCGCTGGGAAACAATCATCGTGCCGTTCAGGTCATCAAGGAACGCAATCCCTTTCCGGCTGTGATCGGCCGGATTTGCCCTCGGCCATGTGAACTGGAGTGCCGGCGAAATTATATAGATGAGCCGGTTGCCATAAATTTTTTGAAGCGCTACGCTGCAGATTATGAAAAAGAGAGCGGCAACCGCATTCTACCCTATAAGGCTCCGGATACCGGCCGCAAAATTGCGGTTGTCGGCGGCGGCGTGCAAGGTTTGTCGGTCGCGTTTTTTACGGCCCGCCTGGGACACGATACAACAGTGTTTGAAGCCACCTCCAAACTGGGCGGACTGCTCAGGAGCGCGATCTCAAAAGATAGACTGCCCGAGGAGATTCTGGACTGGGATATTGAAGGCATCATTGAAATGGGCGTTAAGATTGAAACCCATAAAGCTCTGGGCACGGATTTTTCGGTAGATTCTTTGATTAAAGAAGGATTTGATGCGGTCTTTTTGGCTTCCGGAGGTTGGGACAGCCGTCTGGCGCGCGGGGCAACTGCTGATACCGAATCAGCGATTCCAGGAACCTATATGCTGGTAGATCTCATGCGGTTCGGAACTCGGCAGTCGGGGGCCGTTCCCGTTGAATCCGATGTTGTGATTGCCGGGGGAGGCAACCTGGCATTTGATGCGGCCAAAGTCTGCCAGGAGCTGAGAGCCAAAACGATTACCGTTTTGTTCCGTGAGAGCTGGGAAAACAGTCCGATCTCGGATGAGGAAGTCGAAAAACGTGGTCTGACAGGCGTGAATGTGATCTATAATGCAGCCATAAACCGCCTTTCCGGAGAGGTTGATCGGCTCGCTCAGGTGGAATATATTGAAGCCGATACCCTTAAAAGGACAGTCATACCGGCTCAGATACTGGTGTTTGCCGCTGGCCGATTTCCCGAACTGGTTTTTGTCAGGCCAAAACCGGAAGCTGCTGAATCTGGAGAAGCCGAAGGCGTGGAATCACCACCGGATTTGTCTCTGCGCTGGGAAGGTATTCAGCCTTATAAGCAACCGGCCTTCAAAGATGAGGTCGGGTTGTTCGCTGAAGGTGATGTGCTTGCGGATTATGGCGCAGCCATCAAAGCAATCGGTGCCGGCCGCCGGGCGGCCGCATCAATTCATCAGATTATGCATGGATTATCCCCTAACTTAACGGAGCATGTGATCACCCCGCAATCGGTTCTGCAAAATGTTTATCATGTCGAAAAAGTACAAGCCAGCCAGCGCCGGATCATGCCAATTTGCAGCGGCAAAGAACTGGCGATATGCGGTGAGATCGAAAGGGGCTTTTCAGCAGATATGGCGCAGGAAGAAGCTTCAAGATGTCTGCAATGCGGGTTGATCTGCTATGAGCACACGGAAACCGCAGCGGCTGATGAAAAAGAAGAATCGACTGAAGCTTCCGGATAGAATTCCTTCACTCGGCTCGTGCAAAATTCAGGTACCAGTGTGTCGCGTCCCGCAAGTAATTTACAAAACATAGATTGAGTTTATTAATGTTAATTCGTTTTATTTTAGGTGTCAGGAATAAGTAGGTTTCGGGTGTCAGGTGTCAGGAAGATACAGAGGACAGAGCACAGAAAACAGATGACAGAAGACAAAGAGCGGACTTTTTCTGCTTTCTGTCATCTGACGTCTGTCATCTGTTATCTGACACCTGAACACTGACACCTGACACCATAGACATTGTGTTGTTTAAAGAACTCAACTGGGCTAAAATATATCACACGACTTTTGTAACATTTTTGTGAGACACTAGAAAGCGATCAATGAGCGAGGTTACCATTGGCTACCGAACAAGGAGTTGTCCTTCGGACCGATTCTGAAGCTGCCTGGGTAAAAACTATTCGGAGCAGTGCCTGTGAAGGCTGCACCGCAAAGGGATCCTGCCACTCAATGGGCGGTGGCCAAGATATGGAAGTTAAAGCACTCAATCCAGCCGGCGCCAGAGAAGGGGACCGGATTGTTTTGAGTTTTGAAACCAGCTCATTGCTAAAAGCCACATTTTTAATCTATGTGTTCCCGATTATCTTTCTGATCGCTGGTGCTGCACTCGGGCAGATGCTGGCCCCCCTCATGGCATTTAACCCCTCGGCTTTAGCTGCCCTGTTGGGATTTGCCTTCTTTTTCACCGCGCTGTTTATCATCAAATCCCGGGCCAATAAAATGGCAAAACAGAATGCATACCAGCCCAAAATTACAAAAATTATAAAATAGTACGGAAGGTGAAATCTGCTGTGGATTCATTTAAGACTGCCAATTTGGGGCAAACGGGAATCAACGTTGGTCGCCTGGGAGTTTCGGCAAGTTACGGCGCCCCGGCTGAAGCCTTTGAAGAGGCCTTTGAAAAGGGCTGCAACTATTTTTACTGGGGGTCCAAGCGGAAAAACGGGATGCGACAGGCGATAATCAACATCTGTCGTAAAGGGAAACGGGATGAACTGGTCGTTCTGATTCAAAGTTATTCACGCTCACCCTTCTTGATGGAAGTTTTTTTTAAAAATGCCTTAAAATCTCTCAATATTGATTCTGCAGATGTTCTGCTTTTAGGGTGGCATAAGCGGCGACCGTCGCAACGCATGCTGGATAAATGTCTCGATATGAAGACAAAGGGGCTTTATCGGTATCTGGCGATCTCCAGTCACAATCGTCCCCTTTTTCCACGCTTGGCCCAGGACAATGTTTTCGATATTTTCCATCTTCGTTACAATGCTGCCCATCGGGGAGCTGAAACCGAGGTGTTTGATCAACTTAACGATCAAGAAAAACCCGGAATTGTTTCTTATACAGCAACTCGCTGGGGCCAGTTGTTGAATCCTAAAAAAGTTCCGCGTGGTGAAAAGCCCTTATCTGCAAGCGATTGCTATCGGTTTGTTTTATCAAATCCAAATGTCGATATCTGTATGTGTGGACCTCGCGACCGCAGCCAAATGCAGGAGGCCTTACGAAGTCTGGAATTAGGGCCACTTTCCGAAGATGAGTTGGTGCGGGCAAGAAAGATTGGTGATTACGTGCATCAGCGATCAACCAAGTTTTTTTAAACCGGCTTCAAATCCACATCTTTTTTGGGGAAAAGATCTTCGATTTCAAAATCTTTAATTTTCTGCAGGCAGTTTTCCAGCGCCTCGGCTTCTGTTTCACCGCTGCCCTGGAATTCCTGTCTGGCAACGATGTTTATGAGGTTGGGCACGGCCACGAATTTTCCAGCCAGCGTTCCTGCCTTTGTTTCGTGCACATCGATATAAATTAATCTTTCGTCGCGAATAAGATTATATCTGGCAATCTTTGTCAGAATATCACCTTTTTTTAGTGACAGCATAATGTGGTCCCTATCGTTATTCTCTTTCCATGGTGGTTTTGAGGGGGAAGCCATTTTCGCGGGCGACCTTTGTCGCGAGATTTATTTTCGTTTCGGCCACCTCCTATGGATATCGGTAAAACTTAAGGGCTTCCAAGGAGAAAGCAAGTTATCCGGCCCTAAAAAAAAGGCAGATTATCAGCGCTGGACTGGCCGATAAACTGCCTTTTTTGTAAAGCTAATTGAACTAACTAAACAGCAGCCTTCAGTTTCTTGCCGGCTCTAAATTTGACGACATTTTTGGCTTTGATTTTGAGCGGAGCGCCGGTTTGGGGATTGCGTCCCTTACGAGCCTTTTGACGGGCTTTCTGAAAGGTACCAAAACCCACCAGGGTGACTTTCCCTTCCTTTTTCTTCAGAGCTTTGGTAACATTGCTCATAAAAGAATCCAGAACCGCCCCGGCGGCAACTTTAGAAACTTTAGCGTCCTTTGCCATTTTACTAATTAATTCTGCTTTAGTCATTAGAGCCTCCTTCTTTTAAGTTTAAAACGAGATTTTACGACGTTTTTTTTAGAAAGTGTACAGCAAAAAAAAATGAAAGTCAATAAATAAAAGCCCATTTTTCTTGGATTTGCAAGAAGAAATCACTTTAAATACGCTGTTTCCCTAAGTTTGCCGCTTCGCTATATTCAGAATTCTGCGCTCCGGGTTTTTGGAATTGTTTTGAGTGTAGAGTTTGCTTGCCACGCTACCGCATTACTCGTTGTTCACAGAGTTATAAATATCCCTTTAAAAAAATAGGATTCTATGATAAAAATTTAAACAAAAATTACATTTTTTTTACTTTTAGGAAATTTAAGAATTTTCATACTGGGCGATAATTTGATTTAAATTTTATAGCCCTTAAAACGCAGTTCTTTAAGATGTGTCCAGTGCGGCAATTAATTATTACCTGAATTTCGCACGAGTCGGAGGCTTTCATATGCAAGACACTTAAGGGCGCAGTCATCCCGCCCTGGCGGGATTGCAAGCCCTTAATAACGCTGCAGATGGAAGCCTCCGGCTCGCCCTCTGGGTGAAAATAGATGAGAAATAAAATAGATCATCATCCGATTTACTTTTTAAGGATAATGTATTGTACGTTATTCCTGTGCGAAGCTGCTGTCATTAAATAACAAAAAGATTCTCATCTATTTTCATGCAAGATTCAGGTATTATCAAGGTTCAATCAAATGACTCAGAAAGTTTACGTAACCAGCAAACAGATGGCGACGTTTTCCTGCCCGCAATGCGCCCGGTCGAAAACAGTCGATGTTTCAAAATATGCCACCCTCGATAAGATGGTAAAGATAAATGTCAAATGCCCATGCGGGCACGCTTACAAAGCGATATTAGAAAAGAGAAAGCAATACCGTAAGGAGACCAATCTTCCGGGAGCATACATTCATTTTATCGACGGTCAACCCCAGAACCGGGGTCTTATGACTGTGAAGGACTTGTCCACATCGGGAATGAAACTTCAGCTGAATGTAAAACAGAACTTTGCGATCGGCGATCAGCTGCAAGTTGAGTTTTATCTAAACGATGCTCATCGAACCTTGATCAAAAAAACAGTCATTATCAAAAATCAACGGGAGCAGTTTATCGGTACCGAATTTGCGCCCTTTGAAAGCGTGGATAAAGCTTTGGGTTTCTATCTTTTCAGTTAGGAACTAAATCTTTATGAAAATAAGATGCTCATGGGCCAATACTGATCCGCTGTACGTAAAATATCACGATGTCGAATGGGGGGTCCCCCTGCACGATGACCGTCAACTGTTTGAGTTTCTCTTGCTGGATGGATTTCAGGCCGGGTTGAGCTGGATTACCATTTTAAAAAAGCGGTTAAATTTCCGGCAAGCATTTGATCATTTTGATCCTGAAAAAATTGCTGTTTATGATTTACGCAAGGTGAAAGAACTCCTTGCAAATAAGGGGATCGTTAGAAATAAGCTTAAAATTGAAGCGGCTATTCAAAATGCAAGGTCCTTTCTGGCAGTTCAAAAAGAATTTGGAAGTTTTGATAATTATATCTGGCAATTTACAGGCGGTAAAACAATAAAGCATGCCTGGAAAACGTTAGCGGAAATTCCCGCTAAGACCAATGAATCGACCGCAATGAGTAATGACCTAAAAAAAATAGGCTTCAAGTTTGTGGGCCCAACCATTTGTTATGCATTTATGCAGGCAGCCGGAATGGTAAATGATCATCTTATCAACTGCTTTCGCTACAATCAGAACGTTTAAAGCCCTGACGTGCTTTTGCCTTTTCGGCCTATGGCCGCAAATTCAAGCCACCCGCTCTGCGGGTGGTCGTTGACTCGGAATTTAAGATGTGATTTTTTAAAAGACTGTAACCGGATTTATGGGGGTTCGGACCGAAGCTTATGCGGGTGTGATGTTAGCCTCATACCCGGAGGTAAGGCGTGTATCACAGGGTTGATGTCCGGTAGAATGGTTTTTTAAGGAGCCAGGACACGATAAACATGGAGCTTAAAGTCTTGATGGTGAATGGTCATTAAATACCCATCATACTTATGGTTGAGACGATCCAATACGGATTCCCAGGAATTGCCGTAATAATGCTCCAGTATGTCTGCATCGACGTCTAAACCATTTTCATTCTTTATCTCATAGTGATCCATGTGGCACCTCCTAAAACTCGATCCATATTTCGCCACGTCCGCTCTATTTTAATTATCGGCTTATGAACCAATTTCTTTAGGTATAAATTCTTTACAAAGACCGATACTGTAAGATCTATCGGGGGGCATTGACCTAAACTCAAGATTTGCACAGAAATTTACGGGTGAGGAAGGAATGTAATATGTCTTATTGTTCATCCTGCGACAGAAAACACAACGTTGGCTTCATCTCCACCCGTTTTGCCGGGACAGACGGCGTATCGTTAGAGACCGCCAAATGGGCAAACGTCTTTGAAAAGGTTGGCTTTACCTGTTTCTACTTCGCAGGCGAACTTGATCGTCCGCCTAAGTATTCATGCCTGATAAAAGAGGCCCATTTCAAGCATCCGGACATTAAAGATATTTATCGTAACTGCTTCGGCGCCAACGTGCGGGGCCGTTTTGTGACCCGCAAAATCTATGAGGTGAAACAGAAATTAAAGGATCGCCTATACAAGTTTATAGATAAGTTTGACCTTGATCTCTTGGTGCCCGAAAATGCGTTGACCATACCTTTAAATATTCCGTTGGGTATTGCGATTACCGAAGTGATTTCTGAGACGGGCATGCCCACCATTGCCCACCATCATGATTTTTTCTGGGAAAGACAGCATTTCATGATCAATGCCTGCTGGGAATATCTGAATATGGCGTTTCCGCCGCACTTGCCGGCGATTCAGCATGTGGTGATCAACTCATCCGCCAGCAATCAATTGAGTCTGCGAACCGGTATTTCATCCACGACTATACCCAATGTAATGGATTTTGATAATCCGCCTCCGGTGTCCGGCAATTTTGAGTCGTGCGCATTGGACCCGGGTGAAACCAGCCCGTCGAGCGATGACTATGCTGAGGATGTGCGCCGCGCACTGGGAGTTGCCGATGATGAGTTGTTAATTTTGCAACCCACGCGAGTGGTCAAGCGTAAAGGGATCGAGCATGCAATTGAACTGGTTTCTCGTTTGGGGATGAAAGCCAAGTTCGTCATCTCGCATGCATCCGGAGACGAAGGCTATGACTATGAACGCCGGGTAAGAGAATATTCCAAGCTGATGAAAGTGGATACGTATTTTGTCTCAAACATCATCAATGAACAAAGGGGTAAAACTAAAAACGGTCGCAAGGTTTATACCCTGAAAGATATCTATCCGCATGCGGATCTGGTGACGTACCCTTCGAATTTTGAGGGATTCGGCAATGCGTTCCTCGAAGCCGTTTACTTTTGTCGTCCGATCGTCGTCAATTCGTATTCGATATACACCATCGACATCAAACCCAAAGGGTTTTCAGTCATCGAAATCGATGGCTATGTCACCGATGAAGCGGTTCGCAAAACCAAAAAAGTTCTTGCCAACCCTGAGCTGAGAAAAAAGATGGTCACCCATAATTATGAAACCGCCCGAAAATACTATTCCTATTCCATTCTGGAGAAAAAGCTGAAAAATCTCATTTCTGATTGTACCGGGTGTCAGAAACTTAAAAATACCGACTAGAAAACTAGTCTCCCATCCGGGCCATATAGTCATCATAAATGGTTTCCAGCGCCAATTTATGCTTGGCTTCTTCCTGACAAAGGACTTTGAACAGCTTTTTTCCTTCATCCGTATCAGCCTGCTCCAGGAATTCATTGTATAGTTTCAATGCTTTTTCTTCCCGTTTCATCGCCAGCAATAGAATTTCATTATACGGCATGCCCTGCTCGTAATCTAAATCAACTAAATAATCGCTACGCTTTATATCGGTTATCCACTTTAGCTTATATTCTTCCAAACTTTTGGTTATTCCTTCGGTTTTAAATTCCTGCAGGATTTTTTCATGTTTCTGCTCTTCTGCGGCAAATTCCTCAAACATTTTTTTTGAGCCTGAAAAATCTTCTTCATCGTTGCTTATTTTTTGATAAAACTCTGCAGCTTCGCGTTCTTTTTCGATAGCAAAATCAATGATGTCCTCTAAGTTCTCAAAATGCATTATTCTCTCCTTTCCTAACGATCTTATTGCTGTCTCATTGTTGTCTCAAATTGCAGCGATCCGATATAATTTGAACGATGACTTTTTCCGGGCTGCTTGCGATCTTTATTTTCCAGGCAATGGCGTAAACGACTCGTGTGTGGCAGGGACGTTCGCGGGTTGAATTTCACACTCGCTAATATCCAGGCGTCCTTTAATATCATGATCTTTTGATGGTATCAACTGCCGGGTGTCGCGAGCAAATTTTAGGTTGACAAATTTAAGAAAAAAGAATATTTTCTAGCCTTTTTTCCGACATTATGAGACCCCCCCAAAATAATACAAGGAGTCCCAAAAATGACAGAATCTGCACGCGAGTTCGATCCCGAAACCGCTCATCCTATGGTCAAAGAAGTGATGGAGCGATCGCAGCAGAACTTACTGGCATGTTATCAGTGCCGTCGTTGCGCCGCAGGCTGCCCGGTTGGTGAGGAGACCGGCTATCTAACGCCGGACCGGCTAATCCGGATGATTATCCTGGGCGACCGGGAAAACGCACTTAACAACCAGTTGGTTTGGAGATGTGTATCCTGTTACACCTGTGGCACGCGCTGCCCCAACGATATCCAGACTGCTAGAATCACCGATACCATAAAAAAGATCGCTAAAGAAGCTCACCTTGATCCCTTAAAACCGAAAGTGGCTCATTTTCATGATACGTTTGTAAATTCAGGCATACGTTGGGGCCGTCTCAATGAAATGGAGTTCATGAGTTTCTTCGAGCTAAAGAACACATTAAAAGATCTTAAGCGAATGAAATTCAAAGCCATCTATGATGAATTGATGTCTAAGACTAAACTTGGGTTGAGGATGGCCAGGCGAAAACGTATGCATATGGGTTTTCAGTCAGCTAAGGGGCGTAGTGAGATAAAGCGTCTTTATAAAAAGACCAAGAAAAAAACGGTCTGATGGTACTAAGAGGTTAATCATGGATATAGGCTATTATCCCGGATGTACGTTGCATGCGTCCTCGTCGCTTTACGATGTTCAAAGTCGGCGGGTATTTAATGAAGTCGGGATCAATCTCAAAGAGATCGAAGATTGGAACTGTTGCGGAGCAACCTCCGCCGGCAAGGTCGATGACTTTTTGGCCGTAGCCATGCCCGCCAGAAACATCGGGATCGCAGAGGCTGATGGGTTTTCCGAAATAGTGATTCCTTGCTCGGCGTGTTACTCTCGGACGCTGGTGGCCCAAAAACGCCTCGAAGATGATCCACTTCTAAAAAACGAAATCAATACCGAACTCGCCAAAAAGATCCAAGGAACGATTAAGGTATCCTCAATTCTGGAAGTGCTTCTTACCAAGGTCGCGTCAGGTGAACTGGCTGAAAAGGTGAGCCAAAAGCTCAAGGGGCTTAAACCCGCATGCTACTATGGCTGCATGCAGACTCGATTTCCATATAAAGTTCCCGTGCCTGATGATGTGGAAAATCCTCAGGGCATGGAGACGGTACTTAAGGTCCTCGGAGCGCAGTCGCTGGATTGGAATTATAAAACGGACTGCTGTGGCGCATCCGCCGCCGTTAATGATGAGGAAGCCGCTTTAAATCTGATGACCCGGATTATGAAAGACGCGGTGGCAAGGGGCGCCAACTGCTTTGTGGTCACCTGCCCCATGTGTCAATTGAATATGGATAGCTATCAGGACAAAATCTGTGAAAAACATGAAATAAAAGAGAGGCTGCCTGTTTATTTTATAACCGAAATGGTTGGGTTGGCAATGGGCGTGAGCGTGGAGGAATTGCAGATCGATAGGCATTTTGTTGACGGCTCTGAGCTTTTGAAGGAGTTGAATATCATATGAATGAAAAAGAATCCATAAAAACGACAAAGCGAGGCTCTGTACTGGTGGTGGGAGGTGGTGTCGGCGCCATGCAGTCGGCACTTGATCTGGCAAATAGCGGGTTTAAAGTCCATATGGTCCAGAAAGATTCCTCTATTGGCGGCACCATGGTTATGCTGGATAAAACATTTCCTACCGGTGACTGCTCAATGTGCATGATCTCTCCCAAGATGGTGGAATTGGGGCGACACTTAAACATTGACATCCATACATTGGCAGAAGTGGAATCCGTCGAAGGAGAGCCCGGGGACTTCACGATCAAAGTAAAGCAAAAGCCGCGTTATGTAGATCCGGAAAAATGCACCGGCTGCGGAATCTGTGAGGAAAAATGTCCCAAAAAAATTACCAGCGAATTCGAGCAGGGTCTGACCGTCCGCAAGGCCATCTTCTCACTTTTCCCACAGGCCTTGCCGAACACACGCGCCATTGACCGGGATATTTGCATATATTTCAAGAACGGCAAATGCAAGGCCTGCGAAAAGTTCTGTGATGCGGGTGCTATCGATTGGGAAGATACGGGCAAGGAATTTGAGCTGAATGTCGGTGCCATCATTCTCAGCCCGGGTTTAAATCGTTACGATCCCGCTGTGCGGCCGGAGCTTGGTTTTGGCCGCTGGCCAAATGTGGTTTCATCCATCCAGTTTGAACGGATTCTGTCCGCCTCCGGTCCTTACCAGGGCACGGTCATGAGACCCGGAGATAAAAAACATCCTAAGAAGGTCGCCTGGATCCAGTGCGTGGGGTCCCGCGATTCTCACAATGCAAACCCCTGGTGCTCATCTGTTTGCTGCATGTATGCCACCAAGCAGGCGATGACCGCCAAAGACCATGATCCCGATATTGAACCCACCATATTCTATATAGACATCCGGGCTTTTGGTAAGGATTTCGATAAATACGTGAACCGGGCCAAAGAAGAATACGGTGTGCGTTATCAAAGGGCAATGATCTCGGCGGTACGCGAGGAGGCCGGCACAGGCAATCTCATTATGTGTTATGCCGGTCCGGATGGGACACTAATCGATGAAATCTTTGACATGGTTGTGCTCTCCATCGGTTTTGAACCCCATGCCGATGCCGTTGAGTTCGCCAAAATTTTTGGCATCGAACTCAATGAGCACCGCTTCCCAAAGACACCCCCATTGATGCCTTTTGAGACCACCCGACCCGGCGTATATGTTACCGGGATATACCAGGGACCGAAAGATATCCCCGAGACCGTGATGCAGGGCAGTGCGGTGGCCGGCGGCGCCATGGTACTTTTAAGTGAGGCCCGCGGTACTGAGGTCGTCGTCAAAGAGCAGCCGCCTGAAAGGGATATAACTGAAGAGGAACCTCGCATCGGCGTTTTTGTATGCCACTGTGGGATCAATATCGCCGGCGTTGTGGACGTAAAAGCTGTAAGCGCTTATGCTGACACGCTGCCATATGTGGTTTACGCCGGAAACGACCTTTTTACCTGTTCCCAGGACGCTCAAGAAAAAATGAAGGAGCTCATTGAGGAACACCGTCTCAACCGGATTGTGGTTTCGGCCTGCAGCCCCAAGACACATGAACCGATTTTCCAGGATACCATGGAGGCTTGCGGCCTCAATAAATATCTTTTTGAAATGGCCAATATCCGCAATCAGGATTCGTGGGTCCACTCTGAAGCACCGGAGCAAGCAACGGATAAGGCCAGTGAACTGGTGCGCATGGCTGTTGCCCGCGCTGCTACCCTTCATCCGCTTTATGAAAAGCAAATACCGGTCAACCAAAAAGGGTTGGTGATCGGCGGCGGAGTGGCCGGAATGAATGCCGCTTTGGAGTTGGCTGATCAGGATTTCGAAGTCGTTCTGGTAGAGAAGGAAGCAGAGCTGGGCGGACTTGCCAACCGCCTGACGACCACCATCGAGGGGGTCGATGTACGTGACTATCTTGATGAGCTAATCGAAAAGGTATCCGCTCATCCTAAAATCCAGGTTCTGACCAACGCGCTGATTATCAGCTTCACGGGTTCCAAAGGAAACTTCACAACCGAAATCCTGGTGGGACCGCAAATGATTCAAAGAAAAATTGATCACGGGGCGGTTATCGTGGCGACGGGGGCCAATGAATACCAGCCGAAAGAATTCCTCTACGGCCAGGATCCGCGGGTAATGACTCAGATCGAACTGGCCGAACGAATGCAAAAAGGCGAGGCGGGGGATCTGGCAAAGGTGGTGATGATCCAATGCGTTGGATCCCGCAACGAGGAGAACCCCGACTGCTCGAGAATCTGTTGCCAGTCCGCGATTAAAAACGCTCTTCAAATAAAGAAAATTAATCCTGAAGCAGATATATTTATCCTTTATCGAGATATTCGAACCTACGGCCTATTGGAAGATTATTACACCGAAGCAAGGCGCCAGGGGATTTTGTTTTTCCCGTTTGATCCTGAAGATCCACCGGTGGTGGAATCCTTTGAGGACGGGGTACAGGTGAGCTTCAAAGATCAAATGCTGGACCAGCCCCTGAAGGTTAAAGCCGGCATTTTGGCATTGAGCGCGGGAATGGTTCCTGAAGACACCGAGGAACTCTCATCCATACTCAAGCTGGCCCGCAACCCGGAAGGATTTTTTATGGAAGCCCACGTCAAGCTGAGGCCGGTAGACATGGCGACCGAAGGGATCTTTTTGTGCGGAACCGCCCACAGTCCCAAGCTCTTGTCGGAAAGCATTTCCCAGGCCTATGCTTCTGCTGCCAGGGCGACCACATTTCTCTCCCAGACACAGTTGACCTTGTCTGCCGTCACGGCCCGGGTTGAAGCCGAAAAGTGTGCCTCATGCCTCATATGTGTACGGTCATGTCCCTTTGATGTGCCCAAAATCAATGAAGAAGGAATCAGCGAAATCGATGAGGCGAGATGTCATGGATGCGGTATCTGTGCGGCTGAGTGCCCGGCCAAAGCCATTCAGCTCAGTTGGTACGAGGATGAACAGATCATGTGCAAGGTGGATGCCCTTTTAGAAGGAGTCCTCTAGATTTTGGATTTTAGATTTTGGATTGCGGATTTTTAAATGCTGAAGGGAGAAATTGGATTTTGGAATGCGGGTTTTAATTTACCACAGAGATCACAGAGCTAAACAGGCTCAAAGCTCAAAGCTGATCCACAGATTTTATTGAGTTTGTGATTTAATAATCCGCAGATTACGCAGATTTCCGCAGATTACATTAGGTAAAAAACGATACTTTAGCGCTCAGATTTTATATTATTTCGAACTTTTGGGCCCTGTAATAATTATCATGGTTAGCTCTTAAAATTAATTTTTTAAATCTGCGGAAATCTGCGTAATCTGCGGATAAACAATATTTTTTGTTCTGCGCAATCTGCGGATAAAGTTAACTTTTGAATTTCTCTGTGAACTCTGTGTGCTCTGTGGTGAAAATTGTTTTAATTTTAGGCGCTTTAGGCATTTCTTTTTAGAGAGGAAGACTAGTGAGTAAGGATTTTGAACCGATCATTATTGCATTCTGTTGTAATTTCTGAGGTTATACCGCCGCGGACCTGGCAGGTTCGATGCGATTACAATATCCGCCAAATATCAGAATTGTCCGTGTACCGTGCAGCGGAAAGGTCGATCTGATTCATATTCTGCATGCTCTTGAAAAAGGAGCAGATGGTGTATGTGTATTGGGATGTTTGGAAGGTGACTGTCACTTTAACAACGGCAACCTGATGGCCCGCAGAAGGGTTGAACAGGCTCAGGAAATTTTAAACTCCATCGGCATCGGCGGCGAGCGGGCAAAAATGTACAACCTGTCATCCAGTGAAGGTCCGCGCTTTGCCCAGTATGTAACCGAGTTCACCGAAAAAATCAAAGACCTGGGACCCAACCCGGTTAAACTGGCCAAAAATAAGGCGGCCTGAGGAAAAATATTGAATATTGGCTATTGAATATTGACGATTGACATGTGGAAGATAGTCAATTTTTAATCATAAATAGACAATTGGAAAAAATATTCATTTTTCAATCTTAAATATTCAATTTAATAAGGAGAGTTTTCATTATAATGATAGTTGCAGATAGAAAACCAATTGAAGAAATCATCGGATACCTCAAGGATCACAAAAACATTCTGGTCCTGGGCTGCAACGAATGCGTAACCGTTTGTGAGGCCGGCGGCAAAAAAGAGGTGGGCGTTCTGGCTTCGGCTTTGCGCATGCATGCCAAGAAAGAGGGAAACGAGGTCAAAATCGACGAAGTGACCCTCGAACGACAATGTGATCGTGAATATTTAGATGAAATTCGAGATTCCATCGATCAGTATGATGCTGTTGTTTCGCTTGCGTGTGGTGTGGGCGTTCAGTTTACCGCAGAACAATACCACAGCACCCCGGTCTATCCGGGAGTCAACACCTGTTTTATGGGAGCCACCGAAAAGCGAGGCCTGTGGACCGAACGCTGTCAGGGCTGCGGTCAGTGTATTCTGGCGACAACCGGGAGCATTTGCCCGGTGGCACGCTGTGCCAAACGGCTTTTTAATGGTCCCTGCGGCGGATCCACCGATGGTAAGTGTGAGATCAATGCCGAAGTCGACTGTGCCTGGCAATTAATCATCGATCGCCTCAAGGCATTGGATAGACTTGACGAATACGAAAAGCTGTGCCCCTTAAAAGACTGGTCGACGGATAGGGCCGGGGGACCCAGAAAAGTAGTAAGGGAGGATGTGCAGCAATGACAACAAAGACACCGAGCAAACTGGAAAAGATCCTTAGCGAAGGGCACCTGGCCGTTACTTCCGAGTGCGGACCGCCCCGCGGCAGCAATTCCGAGCACATCATTAAAAAAGGCGAGTTGATCAAGATCATGTGGATGCCATCAATATCACCGACAACCAGACTTCCATGACCCGGCTGTGCAGTCTGGCCGCCTGCATTCGCCTGAAACTGATGGGCCTGGAACCGGTGTTGCAGATGGTCACACGTGATCGCAATCGCATCGCCTTGCAAAGCGACATCCTCGGTGCGGCTTCATTTGAAATCAACAACATTCTGTGTCTGTCCGGAGATCATCAAAGTTTCGGTGATTGTGCTCAGGGCCAGAATGTTCACGATATCGACTCGATCCAGCTGATTCAGGCCGTGCGGCATATGCGTGACGAGGGCAAGTTTCTGGGCGGCGACGACCTTGACGGCAAGCCCCAGATGTTTGTGGGAGCGGCCGCCAATCCTTTTGCCGATCCGTTTGAGATCCGGGTTCCGCGTCTGGCCAAAAAGATTGCCGCCGGGGTCGAATTCATTCAGACCCAGTGCGTTTACAACCTGGATAAATTTGAAGAATGGATGAAAGGCGTGCGCGATCGCGGGCTGCATGAAAAGGTTTATATCTTGGCCGGCTTGACTCCCATGAAAAGTGTGGGCATGGCCAAATATATGCAGAAACGAGTCCCGGGAATGGATGTGCCGGATGAAATTATTGAACGGCTCAAGGGAGTTGAAAAGGGCAAACAGGCCGATGAAGGCATCAAGATCTGCATCGAGTCCATTCAGCGCCTGAAAGAATGTGAAGGCGTTGCCGGATTTCACATCATGGCGATCGAATGGGAAGAAAAGGTGCCCGAGATCGTTGAAGCCGCAGGTCTTTATCCGCGTCCGAATGTCAATTAAGCAGGCCTAAAATGCAAATAGCCTTTGCAAAACTGAAATAACCTCTGACTGTGTGCCCGGGTCTATCATACCAAGCTTTTTAATAAGTCGTTTTTTATCTATTGTCCGTATCTGATCTAAAACAATTTGCCCCATTTTTT